>Ga0209515_10000529_pt1 | contig 68170 bp, 72 predicted proteins | sample Subgroupgradi54m_FD_187454 | JGI IMG/M metagenome (GOLD analysis project Ga0209515, IMG submission 187454) | Subsurface groundwater microbial communities from S. Glens Falls, New York, USA - GMW60B uncontaminated upgradient, 5.4 m (SPAdes)... ...
GGATTATCCTTTAGGTTCTTTATTTTTATCGAGATTACTTTCTCAGGCAACTGTTCAATTACAATGAATTTCTTGAGATTTGATACTATGACATCACCATGATGTAGTCTTGTACCAGAATCAAGAACAAGACCTATGTCCGTACCAAGATCAGTTTTCTTCCTTATTCTACTTCTTTCCAACTCAAGACGTGAGATTTTTAGTCTTTCACAGCTTTTTCGAGATTCCATTTGTTTGAATTTAGTCATTAATTTCTTGTCATCAGAAATATTTCCTATTATAGATGTGATAGTAAGCATGATGATCTAGATTATACTATGAAATTATATATTTTGATCTAAGTTTTGGTAATTTATTATAAATATTAAATACAAGAAGCCACAGTAGGTAGAGATATGATGCTTACTCCTAGAGAAATCGACAAACTCTATATTTTTATGACAGCTGAAGTTGCACGAAGAAGAAAAGCAAGAGGATTGAAGCTCAATTACGTAGAAGCTGTGGCACTCATCGCAGATCATATAGTTGAGGGAGCTAGAGACGGAAAATCTGTATCAGATCTAATGAGTTCAGGAAGAAAGGTGTTAACAAGAGATGATGTGTTACCTGGAGTACCTGAGTTAATTAAAACAGTACAAACTGAAGCAACCTTTGAAGACGGAACTAAACTTGTTACTGTTCACGATCCTATAGTATAACATATGATCCCTGGAGAATATTTTCTAAATGACGTACCTATTATTGCCAATAAAGGTAGGAAGACAATAACTGTCAAGGTTAGCAACTCTGGAGACAGACCAATTCAGGTAGGTTCTCATACACATTTCTTTGAAACTAACAAGGCTCTAGTGTTCTCTAGAGTGAAGGCTTATGGTTATCATTTGAATATTCCAGCAGGCACATCAGTAAGGTTTGAACCTGGTGACACAAAGGAAGTAGAACTAACAGAATATGGTGGTCTAAAAATAGTATATGGATTCAACGGTCTAGTTAATGGTAAACTTATTACTAGAAAGCAGACTGCACTGAAAAAAATACGAAAAAAAGGATTCAAAGATAGTGATCAAAAATGACACTGATAATTCCTAGAAAACAATACGTCGATCTTTATGGTCCTACTAAGGGTGACAAAATTAGACTCGCTGATACTGATCTTATAATTGAAATCGAAAAAGATTTTCAGAATTACGGAGACGAGATAGTTTTTGGTGGTGGTAAAAGTGCTAGAGACGGAATGGGTCAAGCAAGCGGTGTTACTAGTAGAAATGCACTTGATCTAGTAATAACAAACGCAATTATCATGGATCCTGTTCTTGGGATTATCAAGGCAGATATTGGTATCAAAAATGGGCTAATAGCTGGAATAGGAAAAGCAGGTAATCCAAACGTTATGGACAGAGTAGACATGGTAATATCTGCAAATACAGAGGTCATGGCTGGAGAACATACAATATGTACTCCTGGAATAATTGATACTCACATTCATTTCATTGCTCCACAACAAGCAATAGATGCAATTTGCAGTGGAACTACGACAATGATTGGAGGCGGTACAGGACCTGCTGATGGCACTAAAGCAACAACATGTACTCCCGGTCCTTGGAATATTCACAGAATGCTTGAAGCTCTTGATGAACTGCCTCTAAATTTTGGCCTACTAGGAAAAGGAAGTGATTCCATGGAGCCTGCACTATTGGAACAAATTGCTGCTGGAGCTTGTGGTTTAAAATTACATGAAGATTGGGGTTCTACTCCTGCTACTATTGATGCTGCATTACGTGTTGCAGATAAAACTGACACTCAGGTAGCCATCCATACAGACACATTAAACGAATGCGGTTTCGTTGATGATACCATCGAAGCAATAGGTGGAAGAACAATTCATACTTATCATACTGAGGGAGCTGGTGGCGGGCATGCACCAGATATTATGAAAATAGCTGGTGAAAAAAATATTTTACCGTCTTCAACTACTCCTACAAGACCATTTACTGTAAATACATTAGATGAGCATTTGGATATGATGATGGTTTGCCATCATCTAAATCCGTCAGTACCAGAAGATGTGGCATTTGCGGAGTCTAGAATTAGAGGAGAAACAATTGCTGCAGAAGATGTATTGCATGATATCGGAGCATTAAGCATGTATTCCTCTGACAGCCAGGCAATGGGCAGAGTAGGAGAAGTAAGCATTAGGACATGGCAAACAGCAGATAAAATGAAAAAAATGGCTGGTCGTTTAGCGGAAGAAACAGGAGAAAATGATAATCTTCGCGTAAAGAGATATCTTTCAAAAATTACCATCAACCCAGCAATAACACATGGAATCTCTGACTATATTGGTTCTCTAGAGCTAGGCAAATTAGCTGACATTGTAATGTGGTCTCCAGAATTCTTTGGTGTAAAACCTAAACTTGTAATAAAAGGGGGATTTGTGGCCTATTCCTTGATGGGAGATCCCAATGCATCAATTCCAACACCAGAACCAGTGTATTATCGTCCAATGTTTGGTGCACTTGGAAAGGCAATACATACTACTTCTGTAACTTTTACTTCAAAACTAGCAATACGAAATGGTTTATCAAAAAAATTGGGTTTGAAAAAGAAATTACTTCCAGTCAAGAATTGCAGAAAGATTGGTAAGAAAAATATGCTTTACAATAACTTGGTGCCGAAAATAGAGATTGATCCTGAAACTTACAAAGTTACAGTAGATGGAAAACTAGCTACAACAGAGCCGTCGCACAAACTGTCTATGGCTAGATTGTATCACTTGTTTTAGTTCGACAATCGAAAATCAATATATTTTTATATTTACTAACTATAAATTGTACTATGACTCCAGTTAACACACGCGCTGAAGTTGAAAATGCTTCTAGGAAAGCAGTAGAGTCGCTCTACGGCACTGAAATCCAAGATTTCAAGATAAGAGAACTCTTTGCATTGCCAGAAAAGGGTCCTCAAGACTCGTGGGATGTACAAGTGACTTTTCTGTTAAACAAATTGAAACACACTGTAGATTTGGTTATTCAACAGAAAGACGGTCACATAACCAATGCACGACTAATTGATACAATGGTTCCTTTATAGAACCATTGTCAAAAAATATTTTTAATTATTGTTAGTCAATTTTTTCGTTTATCTATAGGATATCTTAAGTAGTGTAGAACTAAATCATTGATTTTATTTAAATACCAATTAAAGATTTTTAAAATAACCTACTGATCAAACCTTCATGCCCAGTCAAGGATATGGAACCATAGGACTAAAACCTGCTATCATATCTAAACTACAAAATGATACGGACAAATATTATCCTGGGATGTTCCTTCCTAGCGCCTTGATAATTATGATGAATGAGATAAAACGGGAATACTATACAGCAGGGATGTATAACATAAAGATCGACTTCTCAGGAAGATATACTTCTTTAACAGTGAGATCAGATGTTAAAGAATGGTTTGAGGAGAACTATGAGGTAATGAAGGAAAAATATGAAAAAAAATACAGAGCAAACAACTTTACAAAATTTGCGAGCATCTTCATGCTCAACATGTTTGAATCCAAAGCAGCCTCTCAGAATAACATCATCAAGCTAAAAGAATCCGACTTTACTTGGCTAATGTCCGAATATGACAAAAGAAAGAAAGAATATGAAATGAAATATGACGTGAAAACATTCGAGCATTTTGCAGATGTATTTCTTAAGGACTTGCTAGAAAGGATTAATTCAGCAAAAAAGATACTGACATTATAGAATACTGATTTCCCTAGATAGTGGTAGACAGGTCTAAGGAATTTCAGTTTAATAGAGCAGTAAGATCAGGTGTCATTTGCTTACCTACCCCTGCCTTTAGAAGTAGTCCGAAAGTTAGTGAGATATCCATTTTTGTTATGTTTGGTATATTAGTTGCTCCTCCCTCATGTTTCAGATCGTTTATGAAATCAAATATTTCATCTACTGTGACAGGTTCATTTTCAAATCCTAATTGGTCGTTTACAGCATTGTATGTCGCAATGTAATAACTTAGAAGAGATGCCTTGCTTAGAAATTCTTCAGTTTTTGTATCAAATCCAACACCAATTCTCTCCATAGTCTTAACTGGATCATTCAAAAATGATTTAAGGTTTAGGGTAAAAAATGTAAACTACTGATTTACAGCAGAAAAATAATGCGTAATCTACATTTTACTCAAAAGTTGTTGTAAATATTGCATATTTGAGTGATAAAATGGTCTAAAATGAAGAGAAGGAAATTATAAATACATTTAGTAATTAAAATAATTTGTGAAGATAAAGAACATTCCTCTCAAACTAATAGATATTGCAGAGGAAAATGTTAGAAAAGATCATCCTTTTGGTAAAGACGCTAGAGACCAACTAATCAAAGAGCACCTGTCTAAGTTTGAATTACTTCAACCAGTAGTTGTTAGATTTGATAATGCAAGCAAGAGATACAAGTTACTGATAGGTCGTAGAAGATTTCTGTCACTAAGTGCAAAGGGATCAAGGGAAATACCAGCAGTAGTAACAGAACTTGAGGGCGCAGAAGCGGAAGCTGCATCTTTGTTTGAGAATCTAATTCGTAAAGATCTGTCACCAATTGAAAAAGCAAAGATGGTAAGGAAATTAATTGATTCGACCGAATCAGGCATTACGGGCGTCTCTAAAAAATATGGATTATCAAAGAGTACAGTTAGTGAATGGCTAAGCATTTTAACACTAGCCGAACCATTGCAGCAAGCAATAGAGAGTGGTGAAATAACACTTTACGAAGCAATACAGATAGCAAGAAAACCAAAGTCACTTCAAGAAAAATTGGTAAATGCGATGTCTGAAGGAAAACTGCAAGAAGTAATGATAAAAACTGGAGTAAAGCGTGGAGCTCCAAAAGGTCTCTTGACTATTCGTCTTGTTTTTAATCCAAAAAAGAAATTTGACAAAAAGATGTGGGATCAATTAAATGAGCAAGCATCTCAAAATGGACTAGAAGTCACTGATTACGTTAAAAATCTACTCGTAAAGCGTCTTAATTAGTTCGACAATCGAACTCATCGTTTAGACCAACAATATTTTACGGTTATCTTCCTATGGCCATCAATTTATACTGCTCCCCTTTTACTGCCTCTGTCAATTTGTCTTATGTCAATGGGGTTAACCCAATCTTTTACATCTGCCCCGAGAACAACATCAGAATCATTTGGTATAAGATACACAACTTCAGGACGCGGTGGATTTCTCTTTTGCGTTGCAAGACTCACGAATATGAAAATTGGAAGTGATACTAATGGTGGAATAATTGTATCTAGTCCCGCATAAGCTGCATATGGACTAGTACTAGGAGCATTAGTGATAAGGAAGAATAGGATTAATCTCAACACAGAACCTATAACAATTGATGCTACAGCTCCAGCTGCGGTTGATTTTTTCCAGAATGTTCCAAAAACTAACGGTACAAGACAGCCTGCCAAGACAATATCAAATGCCAGTATCAAGTAAATACCAGGTCTTGGAATTAGATAACCTAATGCAAAGGCAGTAAAGAACATTGGAATGACGAAAAGTCTCGTAGACATCAGCAATTGTCTGTCAGAGAGTTTTTCTCTTTTCAAAAATCTTGTAACGAAATTGCGTTGTAACATGTTTCTTGCTAGCACACTAGCAATTGCTAACGTTCCTCCATTTGCTGTAGACATGCCACAACTTATTGTACTTACAAGCATCAAGATACCAATTACTGCTGGCATGTGCTTTATAGCTATAATTGGATAGAGGGTGTATGGATCATCTTTAACAACCTGCGGTTCAACTGTAAGTCCAATTATGCCCATCATTGTAGTAGGAATAAGTATCAAGAGAGTTAATCCTGCAGCCATGTAAGAGCCCTTTTGAGCTGTTCGCCCACCATCTGCAGCAAATACACGTTCCATAAAGTCTAGTGCAACAATGTCTCCCACACCTAATGATATTATGCTTGCCCAATTAACTAGTGCCCCATTACCAAGATCATATAGACCAGACATGTCCATGAAGTTACCAGGTGCATTTGCCACTATGGTTTCTAGTCCACCTGGAATAGGCGACCAGGGGCTAATGAAAAAGATAAAGCCTGCCCAGAATCCAACCACTGCTAGATAGATATGGAAGATATCAGTATACGCACATGAAAATAATCCACCAAAATACGTATACAATAATACTACAGCAGTAGAAATCAACATAGCATAAATCAATGGTATACCTAAAACTACAGATAGAATGTAACCGCTTGCACCAAGATTTCCAGCTACAAGTACTATGAAACTTATTGACATCATAGTGCCTGACATGACTTCAGTAACATTTCCATAACGCCTATAGTAGAAATCTGCCAGCGTAATCATATTCATTCGATTGAATCTTTTTCCAAAGAAAGCACCTGTTAAAACAAGACAAATTGCCAAACCAAGCGGTATGACTGCACCACCCCAGAACCCAAACGTAGCTGACAACGACACATTTCCAAGCGATGCATTACCATCAACTGCTTCAGAAACCAACATTGTGCCAATAAAAAATAATGGCAAGCTCTTACCTGCCACAATGTAACGTTTGCTACTTCTCTTGACAAATTTTACTGCAAGAACACCTATGACAGCAGTAGCAGCAACGAATAATAGAACTATAACTGGATAATAGATTGGTATATCCACCATGTTCTTTGTAATTAGTAATTGTATATTATTAAATATGACGGTTTGAGGTCTTTCAAATAGTTTGACGGTCGAATATTGATATACAAAATTCAAAAAAAGGTAAAGAAATCTGTGTTTTTTGTGGATTTGTTAATTATTCAACACACACAACATGAACAATAATTGATTAGAACTAGAAGAGGAAAATCATATCCTATGATCTCTGGCCATATGCATTAGAAAGGAGGATTCATTTTCATATGATTCATCACATGTTATACAAAGATAGGTAGTTTTTTTATCATGTAAGTTTTGAGCATGTTTTAAGAGCTCTTCTCTGTCTTTGAAAGTAGCACCACATGCGCCACATCCATATTTTTTGCCAAACAATCCTTCTTAGTGGTATTTTTTAATTTATAAATTTCTTCCCCATAAAGTTGTGAGAAATTCTTTGTGTTTAGAAGAATTATTCTACAAATTAAGTAGATAGAGTAATTATTTCATTTTCTTTAGCTTTGAATAAAGGAATGGATCAAACTTCCTTGCTGTATCAAAACACTTTTGTCCTTCATCAGCTTTATTCAGCATTGATAACGCCCTACCTTTGTTATACCAAGCTTTTGCATACTTTTCATTGTTCTCTATTGCTCTATCAAAGCATTCAATTGCTTCAACTAATCTTTTTAATTTAATCAATGCTAATCCTTTATTATGCCATGTAATAGAATTAGTAGAATCAATTGCAATTGCATGAGAAAATGATTCTAAAGCCTCATCTGTTCTTCCCAATTTATCTAAAATTAAACCTCTATCACCCCATGCAAAATCGTTGTTTGGTAAAACCTGTATAGCTTTATCAAAATATTCCAAGGCTTCCTCTGGTCTGTTTCCATTTGCCAGATCTTCACCATACTTGACATATTCTTCAGAAGCTTCTTTTCTGCTATGCCTAAATTTGTATTCTGGAGAAGATAAATTATTTTTTTTTCTTAACCAGCTAAACATATTGAATGACACTATGTATTTTCTGTTTTAGGTAATTTATCTTCTTTTTTTTCGCCCTTAAGGCCTACAGTTCCCATGAACAAAAAGAAAGCGCTTGCAACTAATATTGCCGCAAACATAGCATAAACACCGGATAAATCCATTAGAACATTATTAATTCTAATGTATTTAAGATTTTATCCATTGGATTTTCAAAACGAATTTTCATCTGAATCTTGTAGAAAATAATAGTTACATACATGATTTTTTCTGAAATAACACGTAGATTACGCAACATTCTCAATAATTTGCAAATCAAATACGAAAAAGTTCGACTGTCGAACTAATTCAAAAACGTAGATTACTTAGACAAATTTAAGTATATACTAATGTATTATTAAATCGATAAATATGGGAATGGAATTCTATGGAGATTCATACAAGGGTAATGACGAACCAATTTTTGTGGGCATACCTACGTTCTTGAAATTGCCTTGGATAAGAAGCAAGGCAGAGTTGCAAAAAGTGCGACCAAATGTAGCAATAATAGGAGAGCCTTTTGATTTTGGAACAACTATTAGGCCAGGTGCCAGATATGGACCTAGAGCTATAAGGGCAGCTTCGACAGTACCGTCTCCTCCGTACGAACACTTCAACATCGAAACAGGTGTTGATCCATTTGGAGTTTTCAAAACAGTTGATTATGGAGATGTTAATGTTTCACCAGGCGATGTCGTAGAGTCCCACAGAAGAATGACTGACAAAGTCAAAGAAGTATTGGATATTGATGGAATCCCAGTCATGCTTGGTGGTGATCACTCTATCACTTTTGCAAATGTGCGCGCCTTTGCAAAAAAGTACAAAAACATAGGAATGATTCATATCGATACACATGCTGACTGCGCACCACAGGGTCTGTGTGGTTTCAAGTATGACCATGGGGCTCATATAAGAAGAATAATGGAATTAGGATGTCTGAAAGGAAAGAACTACACCCTAATTGGACCTCGTGGATACTGGCCAGGTCCAGATCTATACAAGTGGATGGCAGATCAAGACTTTCAATGGTTTACCATGCTTGATGTAGAAGAATTAGGCATAGACCAAATTGCCAAGGAAGCTGCAGACAGAGCTAATGACAATGTTGATGCGGTTTACATTAGTTGGGACATAGACACATTTGATCCCGCATACGCCCCAGGAACTGGAGAGCCAGAACCCAACGGACTTACCTCTCGGGAAGGAATGAGATTGATGAGGTTATTATCAACCTCATTTGATCCCGACAAGTTTGCTTTTGACTTAGTCGAAGTAGCCCCAAACTACGACGTAAGCGATGGCAACTCCTACAATGGTGGCATCACTTCTGGCCTTGCAAACCGTTTGATAGTAGAGCTCCTTGCAGGACTGTCCCTTACAAAGAAAGGTCTAATGGAGGGCAGTCCAGTAAGACCCAGGCCCTATCGTGGCAAGGGAAACACTTACAGCTTCGGTCACCCCAAGGCCAAGATTCCAAAAAGAAATTGATTAGAATCGAGGCCCTGATAGAGGGAGAGCCAGATGTTCTTCCTTTTACCAAACTGTTTGAATTCAAAGATGAGGATGAGCCAATTTTTCGTAATGTTATAGAAATGATCAAAGACAGACTCTCAAGAAATTTGAAACTAAATACTCATGAAGCTTTGTTAGTCTTTTGTGCATATATCGTAAGTGAAATTCGTTCTGGAAAATCAGAATTACAAATAATAGGCAATTCATCAAAAATTTTGACAAGAGATAACGTTTTGTTCGGAGTTCCGGAAACCTTAAGACAAATTACGTTCAATATTACTGTAGATAATTTGCCAAAAAAGATAATCCGATTCATTGAACCAATTCCAACTGCGAATTACATAATGGTAGATTCAGGAGCAATTGGGGTAACCAATTGTGAAAAGCAGTCGTAAAAAGCTCTTTGAAAAAATCTGGACTAAAATGGCAATCATAATTATCTCTGGACTATCTGGAAAAGCTAATTCTTTCGGACTTCTTGATGACGAGAAGAAAGAATAATCTGATATCATTTCTCATACCTTAGGTATTAACTCCTGTCTTAGTTGAGAATTCGATAATGCAATTTTGCTACACTTCCGAGTCTGAAAAATGAACCTAGAAAATAGCGGGTCTAGTGGGATTTGAACCCACGACATAGGGATTTCTCTGAAAGATCATAAGAGTCCCTCGCTCTACCTGGCTGAGCCATAGACCCGCAAAATAGCAGACGCAAAGTTCGTTATTTAAACTTGAGTTGAATTAAAATTAATTTTTAGTTTTTAACTGTCTCGATTTGAGAGTATTTTTCTAATATTCTTGTCAAGACAGTAGAAACTGGTGCGTTGTTCATCTTTTCTTTTTCCTCAAGGAGTTTTCTGTATGCATCTAGTGTGATGTATACTGGAATTGAACCGTTTCCTTCTAAGAGTCCTCTAACTTTGTAGAGTGCAGTTTCCATTCCTTTTTCTGCTGTCTTTGCAAATTTAATTTTGTTTAAAATTCCGCCCAGTAGACCTAGTGGCATTTTGTAATTCACTGTCATAGTAAGTTTTGTTAGGTTTTCTTCTAGTGCTTTGAATTCGACAGCAATATTCCACTTTTTAAAAGGACCTTTGATCATTTTTGCTGCAATTCGTTGTTCCGTTATGAATTCTGTTGTTTCACAATCCCACTCTAGTCTTTTGCCATCAAAGTCACCTATTACTCTAAAGGTAGTCCCAACACCCATACCTGCTTTAACATCCATAGGAACAACAGTCATTCCAACTCTTTCTTCAAATTGGTCAGAAATGTGTTCAGGCCTTGCAAAATAGGTGAAGACATTTGAGACTTTGGCTTTGATATCAATTGTTTTACTGATAATAGTCATACATTCCCCGTTCTTGTCAGACCGGATTTAAAGCTTTTGTTAATTTTCAATGATCGAATCACTTTGTAACAATATATTAAAGAAATCATAAATAATAAAACCATGCCAAAATCTGGTTATCTTTTATTGTTACTTTTTTTGAGTGCTCTAGCAATTCCTACAATTCATAATGCAAGTGCACATTCACAATTAAATTCTAATTCAGAAACAATTGGCAATTATGAGGTACAAGTCGCAACAGTACCAGAGATTCCAGCTGCAAACGAACCATTCAAACTTGAATTTAGAGTTTTAAACTATGCTGCATCTACTAATTATCTTAATTCATTTAACACTCAGAATAGTGAGGTAGATCATTTTAGGATGGGACTTAGAGTTTTCTATAGCGACCAATTAATAGATACAATACCGCCTCAAAGTCACAATGGAGGCCACTGGGAAACTACCTATACTTTTCGTGAATCTGGGAATCACATAGTTGAAGTTGATCTATATGATGCTGGAAAAAATGGCGAGACCTATACTTACCAATTTAATGTATCAGCACTAAACATCTTTGGACCAATCTTTGTATACGTAATTTCTGCTGGGGGATTGGGATGTTTTGCAATACTCATTTGGGTTTTGATTACAAAGAAAAAAATGAAAGCTAAACATTAGTTTGTATAGTTGGAGATCTAGCTAATCTAAAGGCAAATAATGTAGTAAGCAGAGCCATTGCAAAAAGCAAAATTCCTGCACCATTATGTATAGCTACAATTACAGCATGCAATTTAGTATCAATCACTATTGCACCAAGTGTAATTTGAGCGACGGCAAGAACACCAGCTAATGTTCCAGTTATTTTTATTTTTGTATCAGAACCTTTTACTTTCCAACTTCCCACTGCCATTGCTACAATTAACACTCCAGTTGTTGCTGCAACCAATCGGTGTATCCATTCGGTCAAATATTCATCAGTTGGAAGAAACCCACTGGGACACAAAGGCCATTCTGGACAGGCAAGTCCTTGCCCACTTGCTTGAAGATATCCTCCAATAAACATCAGAGAGTATAACATTACAAGAGACGCAAGTGCCAGAAATTTAAAATACATTATTACTCGACGATAAAGTTGCCATTCATCCCCAATGCAGCATGACCGGGAACAGTGCAGATATAATGGTATGTACCAGGCGCTCCAGCTATAAATGTAACATCACCTGACTCGCCTGGTTTCATAGGATTGTCTGGACTTTTAAATGCAGAATTCCATAAAACATTCGTTGGGGTATCGGGATCTGTAACTACTCCAAATGAATGGAATGATTTACTATCATTTTTGATATGAATTGTCACAGTGTCACCTGATTTTACTTTGATATCTGGATTGTGTCCTGATTGTCCAGGTAGTGCATTAAATGCATAGTCTTTGAAATCAGTGCTCATTACAAAGCTTAATGAAAATTCTACTTTGTTACCAGTGGGCTTAACTTCAGCTCCGGATGGTGCTGCAGTTCCACCTGCTGGTGTAACCTCTATTTTTCCTTCCATTCCCAATTCTCTGTGACCAGGTACTGCACAAATATAGTAATATTCTCCAGCTTTTGCTGGAACAAATGTTGCTTCACCTTTCTGGCCTGGCTTCATTGGATTATCAGCAGTTCCAACAGTAGTGCCCTCTATAGCTGGGCCAGGTCCTTGCTTAGAATCTGTAACAGCAAATGCATGAAATGATTTACCGCCATTTGTAACATCAAAAACAATCTTGTCTCCGACATTAGCATGGATCTCAGGATTCTGATCTGGTCCAGATAATGCATTAAACGTATATGTTTTAAAGTCTGGCGACTCTAAGAATTTTAAAGAAACATTAACTGTTTTTCCAGTAGCTTGCCCTTGAGCTGCTCCACCTGTAATTGCTCCTTGTTCCTTTATTCTTCCGGCAATTGGAAGATATGAATTCCAAAAATCATAATGCGCGAAAAACAACAAACCGCCAACAATCTGAATTCCAATGATAATTGCAAGCATCTTGCCTACTCTTCGAGTGGATGTCCTAAGTATTGGTGCTTCGTGTCCAGAATGACTCATATCAATATCCTACGTGGAGAGGCGTTTTTGCTTGATATGGATAGTAGTACTTTCCACCCATGTTGAATGGATCTTCCATATTAGCTTCTTTGCCCTTTGCAGAGTAGTAAATTAGCTGAGCTAAGAAAATTACGAAACTAGCACCAAGAATCCATGCACCTATTGTTGCAATCTGGTTTAGTTCTGTCCATGATGTAAACGCTGGTGGATAATCGTAAACTCTTCTTGCCATTCCTTCTAATCCAAGAATGTGTTGTGTGAAGAAGACTTGGACTGTTCCCCACATCATTAAAATAAATTGAACAGTTGCCCATTTTTCACTGTACATTCTACCGGTAAATAATGGGAAGATGTAATACATCATACCAACAAATCCAAATGCAATTGTACCAGTAAGGAACAAGTGCATATGACCTACGACCCAGTATGTTCCGTGTGTGATAAAGTCAAGAGGCATTGCAGTGTTAAGAACACCACCTGCTCCTGCTGAAAAGAATAATGCTATTCCACCAACCATGAATTTCATTGGTGCAGCAAATCTAATCCTGCCACCCCACATTGTTGCTAAAAAGTTAAAAACATGCAATCCTGATGCAGGTACTGCAGCTAATGTTCCAATCATAAAGACAGTTTTTTCAGTAAAGTCCATTCCAGTTGAATACATATGATGACCCCATGAAGCAAATCCAATCAGTCCAAGCATTACAAATGCAAATACTCCAGATCCACTACTGAAAAGTGGTTTTCGTGAAAATCTCGGAATAATTTCATACATCATTCCAATTGCTGGTAACAGGAAGATGTAAACTTCGGGATGGAATGTAAACCAGAATAAATGCAAGTATGCAATTGGATCTCCACCCATTGACGGATTGAAAAATCCTGATACTCCTAGTCTGTCTGTTAGCATCATTACTAGTGATGCTGCAAATGTTGGCATCGCAACAACTGTCATAAGAGATACAATCAACATAGACCATGCAAACAATGGTACCCTTCTTAAAGGCAAATCAGGGTGTTTACATTTTAGAATTGTTACGATGAAATTAATGGATGACAAAATCGATGAAATTCCCAAAATCTTCATACCAAATATCCACATGTCTGCAGCTGGACCTGGAGCTCTGATAATTGAATATGGAGCATAAGCAACCCATGTTGTATCTGAAAATCCTAGCCATACAAGTGCACCACCTACTGGAACCATCCAGAAGGCAACTGCGTTTAATTTTGGATATGCCATATCTTTGTATCTTACCATTATTGGGACAAGATAGTTTCCTATTCCTGCAGCAAATGGAAGTGCAAACAGAAACAACATCGTTGAACCATGTACAGTAAATATTCTGTTAAATGTGACAGAGTCAGATATTAGGACACCTTCTCCGGGAAAAAATAGGTGCGTTCTGATTACCATGGCAAGGACACCGGCCATGAATAGAAATGCAAGAGATGTTACAGTATAGAGATAAGCTACATCAGTGTGATGTGTTGAAAACATTATCTGCCATACTGGTCGCGGCTTTTGAAGTTCTAGTACCATATTACTCTCCGGTTATTTTCATAAGTTTGTAAAGTCAATAAAATGTTTTTGATCAAGATTTGCTATCCCCCACAACAAGTGAGCCTCTCATGTTGTAATGTAATAATCCACAATATTCTCTGCATTGTATAGGAAATTCTCCAGTTTGATCTGGTGAAAACCATGCATGATTAACTCTTCCTGGTACTGCGTCCTGAAATACAACCCAATCAGGAATATTAAAAGAATGCATTACATCCTTTGAATAAATCTCAAATTTGTAAGCATGACCTTTTTTTAGATGAAGTGTGCTAATTTCTTTTGTACCATCTGGATGTTCAAAGCTCCAAAACCATTGCTGGCCAGTGACCTTGATTGTCTCTGCATCTGCTGGAACATCCTCTAAAAGTTTTTCAATATTCCAAGAATCAACACCGACATAAACTAGAATTGCGATAACTATTCCAACAAAAACCCATTCAGATGTATCATGACCCATCTAATGACCACCAGCGGGATCTCCTGAGGTTGGATCTTCAAGATGCTCCCATCTTGTTCTAAAGTCCTTATTTTTGGGATGAGATTCTCTAAATCTCCAACATAACCAGATAATAGTACCTGAAACAACAGCACCAACTGTAAAGGCAGCAGTTGTCATCCTGAAAAAGAGGTTCCATACTTCAGCTCTAATATTGACATATTGTTTTTCTGAAACCTTTCCTTCTAAACTAGCACTTGCAAAATGAATTTGGGGTACAAGTACGACAGCAAGTAAACAAATTACTGCAAGTACAATGAAATTTTTCATTTACTGATTTGACCTGGTTTTCATTTTCTATTTAAGGGTTTTGAAGATTTTCAGAGATCTAGATTTTAGGGAAATGTTAGATAACAGAAACAAAATGAAATTCTTATCGAACATTTTTAGATTTGTGATTTTTCAGTATAACCTTTGATTTTAAGGGATGAGAACCCTTTTTAGTCAATTAGTGGTAAGACAGTCATTCGATGGAAACTAGGACAGTATCGAATCAAGAGATTCAAAAAATTATAAAGGAAATTCATCGTTACAAACGAACCACTGATAGAGAGATAAAACTTTTGCACATACAGATTGTCAAATTGCATAAAATGATAGAGAAAAGAGTCATACCAGAAGACAATCCTGATGCATATGAGATTAAGGCAATAAAGAATTTTGAATCCAAGAAGAAAAAAGACGGTATGGAGTTTGTGCCCATGGATTCATCAAGCTAACTAGACTTGCCAATCAAAGTCTTAGTAAAAACGGAAATTTCTGATAAAATTGATGGATTTCCATCTGATCTGAAAAATAGGATCAAGGAAACGTTGAAGGAGCTTGAGACTACATGGCCTATGTCTAGGCTTGACATAAAGAAACTAAAGGGATATGATAATCATTACAGGATTCGTGTTGGAGATTACAGGATTCTCTTTTTCCGTGAATCAGGTACCGCAAAGGTTTACGATGTATCACATAGAGGTGATGTTTATAAAGGAAAAGACTAACTTTCACGCCATACAATTAGTTCCCTGAAATGTTTCATAATAGGAACAAGATAAAATCCTTATGGAACGTTTTTGTTTTTTATTTTTTGGTACAACCTTTTGGATTAAAGAATTGTCTTGGAAAACGAAAGAGTTTTGGCATCCGAATTATCTTATTATCTATGAAAAATGTCTTAATTGATAAAAACATTGAATATATAGCAGAAGATGAATATCGCGAATTACTCAAAGGTTTTGATTCAAAATTTGTAGTTGGCAAAGACCTTAAGCAAAGAAGTTTTGATGAAAATCGTGATTTTGATGCTCAAACTTTTTTTGAAGTGTGGTAAAGCGTATGGCTAAACTTATGTCATAAACTTGACAAGCTTGTGCGTAAGCTTATGAGTAAATTTGACAAATTTCAAAATATCACTATACGCCTCCTTATGGAATATCATTTGTTCCATAATAGGCACAAAATGCCAAAAAGACGCGTTGCTAGAAGTTTTTTATAATATTTAAACCAAATTAACTCAAGTTTTTATGGTATTATACTAGGAGATGAGTTATCAATTAAATATAGTTTCTTGTTAATGTGTTGCTCTAAAATGTTTTCAATTTAGAATTTATTTTGCAATAACTTTCGTTAGGGTTTATCAAAAAAAGAAAAAGGGGGAATTAGATGTTTCTAGTCTATCCTACAGTTATTGTTTTTGATAGTGGTGGCGACAGTGCGTTTGGATTATCAATGCTCTGCCATACAAAGATTTGAGCAGTGTATGTGCCAGATGCAGTTGGTGTCCACGACTGTGCTGGGTTCAAAGATTGACCGCCAGTTAACGTGCCTGTAATCCAAGAGAGTGAGACTGTTACTCCGTTACCATCCTGTATTTGCACTAGATATGCAAATGGCTGATCTCTGTTTTGGCCGTTAGTCAAATCTGCAGTTATCTGGATTTGCTGGTTGACCTTGACTGTTGTTAATGCATTACCAAACGAGTCAACGATTCTTGGGTTTGATGCCGGCGCTCTTTCAAGCGGTGGGACAACTGTTCCAATGAATGTTGTCGATGTTAATCTTAACTGATCAGCTGGTGTGTATGGAGCGGGCAGTGTTCTGTCCTTGTATTCGCCAGTGACTGTGTCACCTTCTGCTACGTGCAATCTGTTACCTGAAGACTGGAAGTTCGTTGTAAAGTACACTGTACCTTGGAAGATTCCAGTTGCTTGTCCTGTCTCTGTCATGGTAAGTTTGATACCACCAGAGTCAGAGTCAGACCACACGTTAGTGTCGAATTTGTCTATTGCCTTTGGATTGAGGTTCATGTCTGGATCTACTATTTGTAATACTCCTTGACCGTTAGCTGGGTAGCTTGCTTGAAGCCACTTGACTTCACCAATGTTCCATCGTATCAGAGCGGAACCAGTAACTGTTTGATCTCTTGTGAACTCAAACGATACCGATACACCATCGTTGTCCTCAGCTGGCAAGAAGCCGTCTGTTGGACCAACACCGGATGGACCGGCGCCTGTTGGTTGTGTACCAGCACCATCAACACCTCCAGTTCCTTTCAAGGTTGCGCTACCAGTTAAGATAACATAACCTGTAAAGATTCCAGTGTCAACTCCTGTCTCTACCAGTTTGTATGGTGAGATGGAGTTGCCTCTTGTTGATACTGTAACTTTGTTCAAGTCAGTATCACCAATGGTGTCAATTAAGTTTGGATCAAAGTTGTGATCTGGTGCAACTACTGTCATGTAAACTCTGTCAGTCCATGTGTATACCTTCTGGTCGAGTTCAACTGTAGCTCCAAAGTTGGAGGTGTAAATAGTCAGTTGAATATCCTGATTATTAGCACCTACTGTCTTGGAACCTGCTGGACCCCAGTCAGTATATTCTAGGTGGATCTGTTCTCCTCGTTCCAGTAATGTACCTGTACCACCAGCAGTTTGTGTTAGCTGCTTGGGTATCTTGATTACTGCTTGGAAGATTCCAGTGTCCTTACCTGTTTCTACAAAGGTTGAAGGTTTAGCGTCAAAGTTGCCAACGTTACCTCCCAATGAACCCATTGTTCCCTTGAATGCATGTGAATCCCATTCAATGAGATCCAGTGATGTACTCTCGGCTTGTTGTGAGTCCAAGTTCAAGTCTGGCTCAACAAGGGTTAGGATCATGTCCGAACCGATGATGTAGACTGACTTGTCGGATTGTAATACACCGTTTCTTAGATCAAATGTTGCTGAATCAGTTACTATTTGCTGATGACCTGATGCATCGTTTGTGTCGTTATAGTAGACGGTTAGTACGTCTCCTTGTCTGACACAAAAGTGAGTGTTTATTGGAGGAGCTGGATTAAACCTGTCGGTTTGAACTGCACTGAATGTTCCATTGAAAGTCTGGACATTAGTTGGATTTGGACAGTCGTTTGCGGCTGGACCATCTGTAAATCTAATTGGCAAGTCTGCTTGGAATATTCCTGCACTAGGAGAAATCTCAGTCATTGGACCAAGATCTCTTGCGTTAGCTGCATCAGCACCTGTTGGTGCCGTTGGACTAGCTGGTGCTGTTTTGATTTGAGCATGTGCAGTTATTACTGCAGAACCACCAGCAAATGTGAGTAGTGAGTTTACACCTTGTCTGCTAACTACTACCCATACTGGACCGTGTGTGTTATCAAAACCACTGCCTCCGGATCTTACGATACCGACTGCAATGTGATCAGTACCAGCAGCTGATAGGTTATAGTCTTGGTCATTGACTCTAATGTGCACAAGTGTGTCACCGTTGCTCAATGTGTTTGCGCATGCCACTGTACCACATAGCCCTAGACCGGTTCCGGTATTGTCACGATGTAGTGGGAATACGCCTTTGAGGCTTCTCACGCTACTTGATGGGGTTACGACAAAGTCAGATTTTTGAAGTGATGCCACAGTTACGAGTGAACCAAATGGTACTGGGTAGACAGATTTATCTAGTGTGATAGAACCTGTGTTACCTCTAACACCTGCGTTGTCGCTTATCTCAATCTTCTTGCCAGATTCATCTCTAAAGTCAACATAGTTGACCTTGATGTTCTGACCTACCGTTGATAGTACAGTTGAGACTGAAGTTGTGGTTGGATTGGAGTTGTCACAGAATTGATCTGGGATTTCAAAGGTACCAGTGAAGATACCTGTTGATGGACCAGTCTCAACTAGTGTGAAACCAGTGTCAGCCAACCCAAGGTTAAATGCTTGTGCAGTTGACGTTGCAGCTCCAAAGCAGCCTGTGTTTGACCATCTGCCGTTTTGTTGACCAAATTGGATATCTAATAGACGTCCAAATGATGTCTTACCGTCAGAGTAGGTGCCAAGTCCTGTTTTACCGACTGTGTCGGCTGCTGTATCAACACCTGCAGCTGCAATTGATTTTGCACCTACTGATGTAAATGGCGATGCTACTACGGTATAGATGTCAACAAGATCGTTGGCGACGTTTAGGTCTGCATCCTTTAGTGTTATAGTGACTGTGTCTGCAATCTTGTATGTCTTACTATCAAATGATACGACACCAGTGTGTGTTGGAACATCTTGTTGTGCAGAGATTATAGTGAATTGTCCGTCCTGTCCCAAATCTTCGTATGTGATTTGTGGTGCACGAGATTGCGACTGCATCATATCTGTGATTGCTACAAACTTGACTTGATAGGTGATTGGTCTTAGTTGAGAGTAGGTGTTTGGATCAAAGATGTTTAGCTGGTTGAGCATGACAAACTCTGTGACACCTGCGAAGGTACTAGTGTTTGCACCTGTCTCTTCAAGCTCCCATCTGTAGATAGCGTTGTTTACTCTTTGAGCATCTGTGATACCATCGCCTTTGATTCCAACTGAGAAGAAGTCTGCTGCAATTGGCTTTGTTGTTGTATCAAGCGTTGGAGCGCCTGTAAAGTTGAACATCAAAGCAATTGATGCAGTAGATATTCCAGCGTTGTGGAATAGGTTGAGGGTCACAAGTGTACCGTTGGCAATCTTGCCAGGTGTAGTACCAGAAGCATGTTTGTCAGTACCACCTAATAGGGAAGTACCGTTCAAGTTGATAAGATCCTGTAGGTTTGTTGAGTTTGCCAAGGATATGAACCTGAAATTCAGACCTCTGTTTACGAAGTGATCACCCTGGGCACCTTGGAGAACGCCTCCTCCTGCTGGGTTGACTACTAGATAGACTCCTACGTTACCAAATGTTCCTGTTGCATTTTTTGCAAGGGATCTTAGGTCGTAGTTGATGAAGTTAAAGCCTCTGAACTTTTCGGTATCATTTGCAAGGTCATTGTGAATGACTTTTTGTAGATTAGTAATTGTTTGGCCTGAGTCTATGATGATACCACCAGTTCTATAGATCTTAAACGTGCTGTTGGTTAATGGTACACCTGTACCAGTTGAGAACGGCGTGATCAGAGAAATGTGCTGAATACCTAATGAATCAGCATTTAACTCTGATGTTGTAACGTTACCAATGGTACCACCGCCACCAAGTGTGAAACCTGATGATGAAGGTGTTAGTACACCACTTCCTCCTTGACCAATAACAGTTGGAACTCTAAGTAGTGATGTTACATTCTTCATGATTACAGCACTATCGTTTGTGTTAGCAATTGCAAGTGTATATGGAGTTCCAATTGTCATTGTAGGAATACCACCTGTTTGGAAGTTGTATATTGCTGGGTTGAACAAGTCAAGATGTTGTGAAATCTTAGAGTTTGTGTTTGCATCACCGTCAACCAGTGTTACTGGGATCTTTTGTCCAGATGCCCATGTGTTATTGGTTGCAGATACTGATAGAGTTGCAAATGAAAAGCCACCTACGATACTAGTAGATATATCATTGTATCTTATAGTTGCAGATTGACCTCTAATTCCCAGACTGTTTGTTGTGACTAGATCAGATACTTTAGCACCGTCCCAAGTTACAAAGGTACCAGTATTGACACCGCCTGATTCTATAAAGGTAACTGGTGCAGAGTTAATACCAATTGATGCTGTACTAACTACATTAGTTTTACCTCTACCTGTTCCATCTGTTGATGTTAGTACTTGTTTACCGTTCTTTTGGAAGTCAATGACATTGGCAGTCTGTGCGGCTGGGTTTATTGTAACCTTGCCATTGTGGTTGAACAAGAATGTGGTGAGGTTTCCGATGAGATTCTGCATTCCTAGAGTGCCATCTGCATCTTTACCACCGTTCCTGTTAAACGCCATGTAAAACACTTTGTTGTTCGTGGCATTTGCAGCCCATGTCCAAGAGTCTTCCTCTGTTGGGTCGATGTTAAGTTGTGGATCGTTTACTGTAACAAAGACTTGTGAGTTTACTGGATATGCTGTTCTGTCTAGAGAAGATGATATCAGATTTGTTGGAATCCTGTCAAAGGTCAAGTTAACGATTTGGTCGCCTCCTGCCCTTTGATAATCAACTGTTACAGTTGCTGGGATTGAGGAAAAGTCGTATAACTGTATGATAGGCCATATTTGGGTATAGATTCCAGGAGCTGCAAAACCTAATGTGTTTGTGTTTAGAGTCTTGTTTTGTCTAACCACATGTTCCATTTGTGCTGTAGTAAGTGAACTAGACGCTATGTTGTTACAAATTGGAAGACCAACTGACGTTATAGTTCCGTTTGTGTGGTTAGTTGATCCAAATGAACCTCTTGCAATAGCGAATCCTTTAGTTTCTCCGTAGTTAACACCACTTTTTGGACTTGTTGTACTTGTCGAAGCACAAAATCCACCAAAGTTGAGGCCCTTACCCATAACTTGCGCTGTATTACCAGCTGCAATTGCTTGATCCCTATCTGAAAAGTATGCATACCAGTTACCGTCTGTTGCCTGTGCCATTCTTAGTCTCTTACCGTTGACGGTTACTGTAGGTTCACCATAGATCTGGTCTAATCTGTTTATATTAGGATCAGATACGATTACTTGGATTACCTGCGGACCGGCAAAGTAATTATTAAACTGTGAATTTTCAGCAGAGACAAACAAGTTTGCATTTGTTGAAGCATGTGCTTGTGGCAATGCGTTTGGCAATGCGAAAGCAGCAGTGCTTGTAAGAAGTATTGTTAATAGTGATAGACTAGTTATTTTACGTAATGTTTTGTTATACATAGTTATTACAATTTTTGCTTGAATTTGACTATATAAGTATAATGGACAATTTGTTCAGTATTGGAATAGTTCTCATTTTATTTTGATTTTATGAGCGAACTTTGTGAATTATTCAGATAGTACGGTTATAAATTTTACAAACTTGGGTCTTTTGCAAGCCTTAGTCGGTTCTGCTGCAAACTCGGCTGATGTCAGCCATGTTGCAACTTGCTTCCATCGACTCCAAGGATTAGTGGCTGAAAGTTTTCCACGTTCCTCTTCATCGCTTCATCTGAAAGCCCTCCAGGATGGCAAAACCTACTCCACCCCTTGTGAGCAATATTCATGGATGCAACAACGTCACGATCCATACTTTTGCCACAATTATTGCACCACAGTTTGCGATGTTGAAACCTGTCCTCTTGGAGTCTTTCTCCGCATATTGGACAGAGTTGGCTGGTGCGTTTTGGGTCTACGAACCGTACTGGAATTCCTTCCCATGATGCCTTGTACTGTACCTGTCGTTGCAGCTCATAGAATGACCAAGAGTTTAATTTTCTGCGGTATTTGTTTCCCTGACCGTTTCCTTTCCTGTATAATTTTCTGATTCCTTTGATGTCTTCTAATATAATCATTGATTTGGATTGTACTGCTCGTTGGACGATATCCTTTGATATTTTGTGCAGGAATTGTTGCACTCTTCTTATTCTTCGATTTTTCTTTTGAGAATAGAATTTATTTTTCACTCTCCTGTCATTTCTTCTGAATGATGCAATCACATGCATCGTGTTTTCCTTGATTGACAGAAGCTTGTTTGCCTTGTACATTATGGTTTCTGATGGTGTTGCAATAGTGACATTACGAAGGTTCCTGTCTATTCCGATTACACTACTGCATTTGATTTCCTCTATTTCTTTTCTTACAGAGATTGATAATGAATTTGGTGTAATGACAAATGACCTTGGTTCAATGCCTTGTTTTGATAATTCTGATACCGTATGACGGTTTAGTACAATGTTAATGTACTTTCGATTTCCAACTGGAATTGATAACAACATTCCGTTTATCTTGAATCCATAGCATGATACCAGATACGGCTTGTTGACAAATGGAGATCTTACCTTCTTACCCTTCTTGATTGAACGTTTCATCTGAGCCAGTCTTCCACCCGCCTGAGAAATTGCATTAAGTTTGTAGTATGAAGGTATGTCATACTCTTTCAATTGATTATATGATAACAGGGAGAGTTTTTTCAATGTTGTAACATTATTTTCAAGACCAATCTTGATGCAATGGTTTACCATCTCTCTGAATATTTTCATCATGGTATACAGATCTGGATCTGGTTGTAATATTGTTTGATTGATTTTACTGCATACATATGTTATACACTGTTTCCTTTTGTGTTATTTATCATTGTCCATCATCCGAGTTTGCAGCAGAACCATTCTTTTCATGTTTAATTACTTCGGCTCCATTTTCCCTACAATTATTTGTAAACTTCTTTTCTGTGTTCAAATCTTAGCAGATATAGAACAGTTCCCTGATATGCATAGATGAGCCTGTAGGGTTTTACATAGACAGTTCTTTCACCTTTTAAATTATATCGTAATGGTTTTCCTAATTGAGGAGATTCCACTATGTTTTGTATCTGCTTTTGCAGCTTTTCTTTTAGTTTACTATCTTTGATTTTTGTAACTTCTTTTTTGAACTTGTCAGACCATATGATTTGAGTAATTACCATCTGACAAATTCCGCAAAGAATTTGGATGCCCTGGCTTTTCCACCCTTGCGACTTTCTATTTCCTGCCAAGCCTCATGGATTGACTTGAGTGTTTTAATATCATCATGACTCAACTCTTGGTTTACCTTTTTTAAAACAATCAAACCTTTTTTTTCTGTTATCGCAAATACATTCCCATCCTTTATGTCAAGCTTTTTTCTTACCTTATTTGGTATCACTATCTGCCCTTTGCTGCTGACTGTGGTGAACATGGTTTCATTGGACATAAGGTAAGATTATCTTACTATTTATTAAAGGTGTTTGCTGATTGACCATATACACTGATAACTGTACCAGCTACAAAAATAACAAAGATCATTGCAATTTGGGCATTCATCATTTGCGAAATCGGTTTATGCACTAATAAGCGTCTTGTAGAGTGCAATGGCTGCCTCCTCATCTTTTTCTCCTACTATGACTGCAGAACCACTCTTAAGAAAGCTAGCATATTTTGTATCAGTAGATAGGGAAAGACCCATCTCTCCTTGATTTTGTATTTTAAATCCTTTTTTTGTTGCTGTGTTTATTATTTTTATTACATCAAGATTAAACATCTGAGTTGGAGTTATAGAAAATGTACGTTTGCCTCCGTTCCGTCCACAAAGCTCTTCTACTATCAATTCTTCTTTTGGTAATTCTTCTTTTTTGCCAGTTCCACAAATTGGGCATTCCTCTACCTTTGAAAAAATGCTGGAATTAAATTCCATATTATCCAAATCAACATAAAGTAGTTTGTTTGCTAGACTTGGTTGCCTTCCGACAATAATTTTTACTGCCTCTGCAACCTCGATTCCACCAATTATAGAAAGAATTGATGGGTGAACTCCTTCAGTACTGCATGTTGGCATTGAATTTTCATCTAATGCCGGAAATAAACAATGATAACATGCAGTTTCTTTAGGTATAATTGTAAATACTTGTCCAGAAACTCCAACTGCAGCTCCAGTGACAAATGGAATCTTTTTTGCAACACACGCCTTGTTTAGCGAATATCTTGCATTAACACTGTCCAGTGCATCGATGACAACATCACAGCCTTCCACTATATCCAAAGCAGTATAATCATTTACAGATACTGGCAACGCTTCTACGGAAACATCAGGATTCAATTTTTTTAATTTCTTTTCAGCAGCTTCAACTTTAATCTGGCCAATATCGGATTCGTCAAACATTGTCTGTCTGTGTAGATTGGATAACTCGATAACATCCCTATCTACTATACGAATTTTTCCAATTCCCATTGCTACAAGTCTTGTAGATATTGGATTTCCTAATCCACCTATTCCAACGACACAAACTTTGGCTTTTTTTAGTTTCAGCTGCCCTTCATAACCAATTTCCTCAAGCATAACTTGTCTTGAGTATCTCTCAAGATCTTTGCTTGAAAGTTCAGATCCGCCTGCAACTGCAGGAAGAATGTAAACTTCGTCACCATCTTTTAGTACTGTTTGCATACCGCCAGAAAATCTCATATTTTTTCCATTGATGTATATGTTGATAAGAGAACGCGGTGTACCATCAGGATTTAGAACACGTCTTTGAAATTCATCTCCCATATTCTCTGAAATTTTAGTAAATGCCTCTGAAAGTGTCATTGCAGAAATGTCTATTTTTTTTTCTCCGCCACCTTTGTTTAAAACAGATGGAATTGTGAACTTTATACTTGCCAACTATCTCACCATCGCAGAAATTTTAGTGATATCTGCTGATATTGTTTCAGGCTTTGAAAGAATCTCCATCAAAACTTCAGTTGTCTTTAGTCCGTTTCCAGTCACATAACAAATTGTGAGATCGTTTTTGTCAATTTTTCTTTCTTCTACAAGTTTCTTTAGGACAGCGACAGAGACTCCACCTGCCGGCTCTGTAAAAATTCCTTCTGTTCTTGCAAGCAACAGTATGGCATCAAGAATTTCTCTGTTAGAGGACTCTTCAGCATAACCATTGTATTGTTTTAGTCGTTTTAGTACATATCTTCCATCGCCAGGATCCCCAATTGCCAAACTCTTTGCTATTGTCTCTGGATTTTCTACAGGGACTACGTCTGAACTGTTTTTCTTAAATGCGTCAACAATGGGAGCACATCCACGAGGTTGCGCTGCAATCATATGCATTTCTGAAACTTTTCCTAACAAAGAAAGACTTTCCAGCTCTTCAAATCCCTTGCATATTGCATTTAACATTGCCCCACTTCCAACAGGTACTACTAGATTATCTGGGACTTGCCAGCCAAGTTGTTCTGCAACTTCAAACGCCAAGGTCTTTGATCCCTCTACATAATAGGAACGCATGTTTATGTTAACAATTCCAATTCCTTTACTATCACCTATCTGTGCCGCAATTCTGTTTGCATCGTCATAAGTTCCATCAACTGCAATAAAGTTAGCACCATACGCAAGAGCTTGTGTAATTTTTGCATGCTCTATATCACTTGGTGCAAACACATAACATGGAAACCCACCTTTAGCAGCATGAGCCGCAGTAGCGGATGCAAGATTTCCTGTAGATGCACACCCTACAGAAGAAAGCCCAAATTCTTTTGCTTTTGAAACAGCAATACCAGCCGGTCTGTCTTTGAATGAAAATGTTGGATTTACGGAATCATTCTTTATGTATAAATTATTCAGGCCTAGAGCCTGACCAAGTTTTTCTGCCTTTATCAATGGAGTCATGCCAGCTCCTATACTGACTATGTTTGATTTTTGTGCAATAGGCAGTAATTCAAAATATCTCCAGTATGTGTGTTCACGATTTGCAAATGTATTTTTGTTTACAGAGGGAAAATCATAATGTACATCAAGTGGACCAAAGCATTCATCACAAATGTACTTGAATGTAGGAGCATACTCTTTTTTGCATTCCCTGCACTGTAGTGATTTTACTGTAGTCAAGATAATTCTGACTTTGTAAAATACTACATAAAAAGTCCTAATATGAATTTAAGTAATACTTAACTTTATTAGTAAAATAATTTAGTAAAATTTAATATGTTTTTACCGATAAGATGTAAGGATAGCATCAAAGTTAGTAACAAATATTGAAAATAGGAAAGAACCAGATTTTTTATAAATTTTTTACAGTTTGAAAGTATATTAATGAAGGGTTGTGCAATTAGCCAACAAATTGAAAAAGAAAAAAACAGATCAAAAAAATAAAAAAACAGGTTCAATAATTGCCGTAATAATCATAACTGCAGCAATCTCTGGTGGAGTTTACTATTATAATCAACAAAAAATTTCTGAGGCTGATCTTCAATGGAAGAACACATCTGGTCCATTTGCAATAAATAAATTTCAATACAAGATTGGTGAATATATCTTTGTGATTGTAAGTGACTTAAAGCCAAATGAAGCTGGTAAAATTGTCTTTGTTGATCCTAAAGGAGACAATTATTATACCATACCATTTAATGGCACACTAAAAACTAGCTTCAAGCAACTCTTTAAACCTAACACTGAGAATATAGGAGGAGTAAAATTGTGTAATCCTACTGATTTAGTCGGTAAATGGAATGTATTTTTTAATGGTGTACCATATAAGACACTAAAATTTGAAATCGTAAACGATTGGATTCCAGGAGCAGAAGCTGAAATAAAACCAATACCAGCAGACTTATGTAAAGAATAATTTATTTTTCCAGAGAGTTGTGAAAACAAACTTTTTCTCCAGTATGACAGGCGGGTCCTGCAGGCTCTACAAGATAAATTATTGCGTCAGAGTCACAATCAACTAGTATTTCTTTCACTTTTTGAGTATTTCCAGATTCTTCTCCTTTCATCCATAACTTATTTCTAGATCTACTCCAAAACCATGAGTTTCCTGTTTTTTGTGTGAGTGCAAGAGATTCTTTATTTGCGTATGCTAAGCTGAGAACTTCCTTCGAATTGATATCTTGTACTATGACAGGAGTGAGACCATCACCTTTAGCAAAATCTATTTCTTCTATTGTTTTTTTCATAAAAGATCTTTGTTTCTTCCTTTCTTAATCTTTTTCTAGGTTCTGTCAAGTTTATGGCTCGTGCCTTCAAACCCAACTTCGATGCATCGACTCGAAGGATTACTGGCATTCCCAGATTCCCCTTCATCGCTTCATTTGCATCGCAACTAGGATTGCAGAACCTTTTTCTATATCCTAACAGGAACACCATTTTCTTTTAGATATTCTTTAACCCTATCTACCGAATGTGTCTTATAATGAAATATTGATGCTGCCAAAGCGGCATCAACATTAGTTTGAAGAAAAACATCTAACATGTGTTTTGGTTTTCCACATCCTCCGGAGGCAATAACTGGTATGTTAACAGCGTTTACAATTTCTTTTGTCAACTGAATATCATAGCCTTCTTTTGTACCATCCATATCTATACTTGTAAGAAGTATTTCGCCTGCACCAAGTCTTTCAACTTCTTTTGCCCATTCTATTGCATCAAGGCCAGTTGGAGTTTTCCCACCATAAATATACACCTCAAACCAGAATTTTTCAGAATTATTGGAAAAGATGTTCTTTCCTTTTTTAGAATCATGGTTACGTTTTACATCCATTGCTACAACGACGCATTGCTTACCAAAAATCTCCATTAGTTTTGTTAATATCTCTGGATTCTTAACACCCCCAGTGTTTATGGCAACTTTATCAGCACCGCTTAACAAAATGTCTCTTGCGTGTTGGAGTGTTTTTACACCACCTCCAACAGTAAACGGTATGTCTATGACCTGAGCGACTTTGGTGACAAGTGTTTTGATTGTTTCTCTCTCTTGTTCTGACGCAGTGATATCAAGAAAGACAAGTTCATCAGCACCCTCATTGCTATATTTTTCAGCTAACAAAACAGGATCACCTGCATCTTTTATCGAGGCAAAGTGCATTCCTTTCACAACTCTTCCTTTGTCTACATCCAAACATGGAATTACTCTCTTGGTTAAAGTCATGCTACACCCATAACTTCTTCAATTGAAATTTTTCCATCATATAGTGCTTTTCCAAGAATAACACCGTATGCACCACAGTTTTTTACTTCTATGGTATCTTTCAAATTAGAAATTCCTCCACTTGCAATAATTTTTGCATTTTTTATGTCACATGCCTTTTGAAGAGACTTAAGATCAGGTCCTAGTAGTGTTCCATCTCTATCAACACTTGTCAAAAGAAATTCAGAGAATCCTAGTTTTACAAAGTTTTCAATGCCAGATACTAGCTCTACGCCAGTACTTTGTTTCCATCCTTCTATGACAATTTTTCCATTTAGGTAGTCTGTAGATATTACAATTCTATTGTTACCATGTTTTGCCAAAATTTTTGGCAAAATTTCTTTTTTTTTAAATGCTAGTGTTCCAATTATAGCTTTTGATGCAAAACTAAGGACATCATTTATTATTTCTTCATTTCGTAATCCACCAGCTACTTGAATTGGAATAGAAATTTTTTGTCCTATTTTTCTAATTATTTGTAAATTTGAACCAGTTCCAAGTGTTGCATCAAGATCAACCACATGTAACGAATCTGCCCCTGCATTTTCCCACTTTTTTGCAGTTTCTATTGGATCATCACTGTAGACTGTTTTATTCTTCGGATCTCCTTTCACAAGACGTACTACCTTACCATCCATAAGGTCAATTGCTGGAATAACTTTCATTTTTTGCATTCTCGTAAAAAGTTTGTAATCATTATTGAACCCACCTTACCAGACTTTTCTGGGTGGAATTGTGTGCCAAAGAGTGAACCGCTTTCTATGACTGCTGGAACGCTTATCCCATAATCCGAGTCTGCTTTTATTATTTCTGCATTTTTTGGTTTTGCTCTATACGAGTGTACGAAATAAACCCATGAACCGCTCTTAATTCCCTCCAAAAGTTTGCTTGATTTTTTAATTTGTAAATCATTCCAACCCATATGCGGAATCTTAAACTTGTTTGGAAGTAGAATTACCTCTCCTTCTAAAACTCCAAGTCCACTTGCTTTTCCCTCTTCGCTTTTTTCGAAAAACATTTCCATTCCAAGGCAAATCCCAAGAATTGGAATTTGATTTTCTACTAGATCTCTAAACGACTTTTTTGAGAGAGCCAAACTGTGTATGGCTGGATCAAAGTTTCCAACACCAGGTAGCAAGAGTCCTGAATATTCATTTGTGTTGTTAAGGCTGTTTATTACATCTACAGTAGCGCCATTCTTCTCCAAAGAGGATTTTAGACTGAATATGTTTCCTGCTCCGTAATCAAATATAGCAACTTTAGTCACTACATAGCACCTTTTGTACTTGGGATTCCTTTTTGTTTTTTATCATGTCCTGCTGCTGTCCTCCATGCAACTGCAAATGCCTTTATTGCTGCCTCAATTTTGTGGTGGTCATTTTCTCCATACTTTACAGTTACATGCATACAGATATTGAGGTTCTGAGCAAAAGAACGAAAGAAATGTTCCAAATCTTCTTTTGATATTCCTTCTAATTGATTGCGTTCAATTCCAAGATCTATTTTATGATATTGCCGTTTGACCAGATCAAGAGATGCCTCAGCTAATGATTCATCCATTGGTACAGAAGCATGTCCAAATCTTACTATACCAGCTCTGTTACCAAGGGCAGAGTCCATGGCACTTGCTAATGCTATACCTACATCTTCAATTAGATGGTGTGCTATTCCATCTTTTGAAACTGCGTCCAATTTGAGATCAAGCATAGAGTGTTTGCCAAGGCTTGTTATCAGATGATCAAGAAAGTTTATTCCTGTCTTGACAGAAATTTTGCCGTTGCCATCAAGATTTACAGTTACGGAAACTTGAGTTTCTCTAGTCTTCCTATTTATACGAGCTATCCTTGATTTCATACAAATTCCTGTAGAGAAGTGGTTTATGCCCCAACCAGATTTAATGTCTTCGGAATCAAGTCTATGGTTTGTAATATAATTTCTACATTTTTTTTCTCAAAGAGTTTGCGTTTTGTTTCAGGCTCTTTACTTGTACCATAAATACCACAAAAAATTGTATTGTTACCCATTTCATCTGATTTTTTTACCATTAGATAGTCTTCTGTAGAATCTCCAACAAACATAGTACAAGTTGAACCTATTCCTTTGATAGATGATATGAGAGCTTGAGGGTTAGGTTTGGCAAGTTCACGTGGTTCATCTTCTAAAAACTTTGAATTTTTCAAATCAAATTCTTCAAGCAGTTCCTTTAATGAATATTCTGCAGAGACAACACCACGCCCAGTAACAATAGCAAGTTTTTTACCAAATTTTTCTTTGAGTGATTCTATTAGTTGTTTTTTTACAAGTACTATATCATTTTCTATAAGCCCTTTTCCATCAAAAAAACTTGGCTTTTTTTTGTAGAGATTATAATATAATTTAGTGCCATAAAAGATCTCATCAAAGATCGAAGAGAGCATGTTTGTGTGACGCGGTCCAGGATATGCAAGTTTTTTTCTTATTTCAGAAAGATCAACTTTGAAAATGTCAATATATTTTTCAACAGATTGTATTCCGCTTTGATCTGAGTTCTTTATTACATCAAAAATGAATTCGGAAAATGGTTTTTTTAATTTATTTGCCGCAACTATAGACAAAATCATTGCATAAGTAACATCCACTTCATCGTTGAAACCTCCAGTGGCTTTAAAACCGTCTATCATTTGTGTACTTACAAAGTTAGATTGTTCTATCTTTGCAAATTCTTTGATCATAAAGTCCGTGGTTTTTTTTATGGCAAGATCATATGAATTTGAGACATCGATAAGTACGCCGTCACAGTCAAATATTATGCAGTCAAGAGATTTTATTTTGTCAATTTTTGCAGTATCCACAAAGATACCATCATCCAATTTTTTGAGAGTCATGTCAATAAATCACGAATGGCTGATAGAAATTTTGAATTCATCTCTTCAGAACCTATTGTCACTCTTAAGCATCCCTCGTGATTTCCTATTTTTCCCAAATTTTTTACTAATATTCCCTGTTCTATGAGAGCTTTATAGATACGCGTACTAGATCCGTGCGCAACAAAAAGTACAAAATTTGCATTTGAATCAAAAACCTCAAACACCTTCATACTACGAAGTTTTTCTATTATTAGCGATCTTTCTTTTTTGATTTGGTTTGCAATACCAATGAAATATTTTGATTTTTGTAGTGCTAAAATACCTGCTTCTATTGCAATAGTGTTTAATGGATATGGATATTGAATAACTCTGTTAAAAACATCTACAACCTTCTTGCTTGCAACAAAATATCCAATACGCAAGCCAGCAAGTCCAAATGATTTTGACAGAGTTCTGAGAACAATCAGGTTTTTCATTTTTTTGGTCAAGTCAAGCACTGAATAATCAGCAAATTCCACATATGCTTCATCAATTATGACAAGACCTTCAAATTTCTGAATTAGTTGCTCAAGTTCATTTTTTGCAAACTGAAATCCAGTTGGATTATTTGGTGAATCAAGATACAGTATATTGGCTTTCTTTGCGTTTGAAAGAAATTTTCCAAGTTCTAGTGTCATACAATTTGTAAAAGGAATTCTTATTGTTGGAATGGAGTATAGCTTACATCGTTCTTCAAAGAAACCAAATGTGGGTTCTGATGTTAAGACCTTTGTTTCTTTTGAAGCAAAGTTTGCAAGTATTAAATCAATTATCTGATCAGAACCATTTCCTACTCCAATCATTTCTGATGGAATTGTAGTATAACCAGAAAGTGCAGTAACAAGTCTCTCTGTTCCTCCTAAGGGATATTCTCTAACATCTAGATTTTCCTGTGCTTGGTTAATCAAATCTAAAGTAAATTCCCTTTTTATTGCATAGTTTTCGTTTGAGTCAAGCTTGAGTACGTTTGAATACTTGTCAGGTTTTTTGTATCCTTTTAGTTTTGAAAGCTCGTCTACTTTCTTCTCAAACCAATCTGTTTTCAATTTAACCTGCTCCTTACTGCCTCATAGTGATTTGGCAATCCTTCCGCTAATGTGAATGCCTTCATGGAATTTGATATTTTTTGTAGTGCAGCCTTGTTGGCTTTTATTTTATTTTTTATTTTCATATAGTCCAATACACCAAGTGAGCCTCTAGATCTACCGAATCCATTTGTGGGAAGTATGTGATTTGAACCAAATAGGTAATCGCTTGCAGAAGAAGGAGTATTTTCTCCACAAAGTACAAGGCCAGCTGTGTTAATTTTCTTAGCTAGATTTTCAGGATTTTTTGTGATTATTTCCAAGTGTTCTGGAGCAAGCTTGTTGGCAAATTCTATCATTTTAGCGGTTGTTTTACAAATTGCAACAAATCCGTTTTTCTTCAAGCTTTCACTTACTATTTGTGATCGTTCTATAGTAGGAATTTTTTGTTCTAAAGATTTTATTACAAGATCCTTTAGTTTTGCTGAGTTTGTTATCAAACAACACGTTGTTTCTGGACTGTGTTCTGCTTGCGATATTAAATCAGAAGCAACCAAGTCAGGATTTGCTGTTGAATCAGCTATAATTGCTAGTTCTGTTGGCCCTGCAATCATATCGATTGCAACAGTCTCACTTACCAATGATTTAGCAAGCATTACAAAGGAACCGCCAGGTCCAACTATCTTATCTACTTTGGGTATTGATTCTGTACCATATGCCAGTGCAGCAATAGCTTGTGCACCACCAGTCTTGTAAAATTCATCTATACCACAAATATCACCAGCAACAAGAGTAAGTGAATCAATCATTCCATTTTTGTCAGGCGGCGTCACGCCAATAATTTTTTTAACGCCAGCTACTTTTGCAGGAGTTACAGACATTACTACAGTACTTGGATATCTTGCCCTTCCACGTGGGATGTAACAACCTACACTTTCAAGAGGAATGAAATCTTTGTTTATTTTTATTCCATCAATTTGCAGTATAATTTTTTTGAGTTGATTCTTTACAGCAAATTCTGATTTTTCTAATCTTTTTTTTGCCAGTCTTATTGCAGCAATCTGTTCCTTTGTTACTTTAGAATATGCATTTTTAATTTCAGAACGTGAAACCTTTATTGTTTTAAGATTAGCGCCGGTAAATTTTTTTTCATATTCTTTTATTGCTTTATCTTTTCTTTTTTTTACATCTAAGATTATGGATTTAACTATGTTTTTGTTTTGCTGATTAATTTTTGGTCGTACAGATTCTATCGTAGTGTTGATATTTCGAACTGAAATGATTCTCATCAATTTTCCTCATCACGTTTTATCTCCTCAAGTGCCAGTATTTGCTTTGTTTCGTGAACTACTAGTCCTTGTGCAATCTTTCGAAGTTTTGGGACAAGCTTGTGAAATTCTGATTTTGGGATAACTGTGTTTATTCCGTACCAACCTTTCTCGCTAAGCGGACTAATTGTAGGACGTTTGAGGGAAGGGAGTTCCTTTAACAATCGGTTTAGGTTTTGCTGCCGTACATTTAGGAAGAGATGTAGATGTTTTTTTCCCTCTACTGCTCCTCTTAATAAGGTTACAATGTCATAGATCTTTTCTCGTTTTGCTTTATCTTTTAATGATGACTTGTTTGCAATTAAAATGGCAGTAGACTCCATTACAGTATCAATTATTTTTAGTTGATTTTGAGTTAGAGTGGTACCAGTTTCAATCACATCCATAATTGCATCTACATCCTCTGGAGGTTTTGCTTCTGTAGCACCAAAAGAAAGAAAGATTTGTACATTTTTGTTTGAACCAATTCGCAACCAAGGAGTTATGATCAATGGATCTTTTGAGCCATAGAGTTTTTTGTAGCTTTTGGATTGCTTTATGAATTTTGCTGCAGTTGTAAGATATTCTGAGGAGATCCTAAGAATTTTTTTCTTTTTTGCATATGATAAGATCATTTCATCAAGTGATTTGAAATTATAAGAATCAGGTATTGCAATTACGAGTTTTATTTTACCATACTCCAAGTCCAAAAGAGTTTGTACATCAGCGTTTGTTTCTTTTACCCAGTCTTTTCCTGTTATCCCTACATCATACAACCCATCAAAGACAAGATTTGGAATCTCTTGTGGTCTTAGCATCTTTACTGTAATTTGAGGATCATCTAATATTACTCTGTATGTACGCTCTCTGCGTATTACCTTTGTCCAAGACTGTTCTAGAATCTTGAAAGTAGCTTCCTCAATACTTCCTTTAGGGATTGCAAATTTGATTGAGTTCAACGTAGTCCTTGCAGGGGTTTTTAGATATATATCTTGGTCGCTAAAGTTCTTTGATTATTTCTTTAGCTCTGTGTACTGAGACGTTTCCTTCTTTTATCATTCGTTTAGTAACCTCGTTTATCTTATCTGGAGTAACACCTGCACTTACTGCAATATTTTTTGCGTGAAGCTTCATGTGTCCTTTTTGTATTCCTTCAGATGCAAGTGCACGTATTGCACTCAAGTTCTGTGCTAGGCCTACTGCTCCAATGATACATGCCAGTTCTTTTGCAGATTTTATTCCAAGAATTTTTGTACAGACTTTAATCACAGGATGAATGTTTACAATCCCTCCTACAATTCCAACAGACATTGGCAGTTCTATCTTACCAATCAAGTTTCCATCCTTGTCTTTTTTCCATTCGGTCAGTGAACTGTATCTTCCTGTCCTAGACGCATATGCATGTGCAGCTGCTTCTATAGCTCTTGTGTCTTGACCTGTAGCGTTAGCAACTGCAATTATTCCGTTCATGATTCCTTTATTGTGGGTAACAGCTCGGTATGGATCATTTACTGCAAATTGGTATGCCAATATGATATTGTCTACAGTTTCTTGACCGCCAAGTTCTTCTTTATCAAATATAGCTGTTCCTCGAACTAGTCTTTTTGTAGAATAGTTTGAAAGTGTTCTAAGAACTACTCTTCCCCCAGTTAATTTTTCAATCAACGGAGCTACTCCTTCGCACATTGTGTTTGTAACATTTGCTCCCATTGCATCTCCAACATCTATTAGAAGTTCTACAATTAACATGGTGCCATAATCACTTTTTACTTTTTTACATGTAACTTGTTTTGCGCCTTTGCCCATTTTGGAAAGTGTTTTGCTTTTTGAATTAGCAAGTTTTAGAATTTCTTTTTTGGATCTTATAACATTAGACATTGCTAATTTTATTTTTTTAACATCAACTACCTGAATTTGTCCAATACTGTACGAATCATCGGCCTTCATGGTAAATCCTCCTTGTTTTTTTGCTATCTTTGCAGCTTTTGAGGCAGCTGCTATAACTGATGGCTCTTCTATCGACATGGGAATGAGATAGTTCTTTCCGTTAATCTGAAAATTAGTTGCAATTCCCAGTGGAAAAGATATTGTTCCTATAGCATTTTCAACCATATTGTTTGCCTCATTAAATGAGATTCCTCCGTTCTTTAAGATCTCAATGTCTTCCTTTGAAAGACCTGAAAATGATGCTACTTTTTTTATCCGCTCTTCTCTACTTTTTTCATGAAATTTAGGGATAGATGAATCTGTCAATTTATTTTACTATCCTCAATAGTTTATCATCTGTCTTGTCTGGAAATCCTCTTCCGTCTGTGTTTCCTGTAAGAATGTAAAGATAACCATCAGGCCCCATATTGACATCACGAATTCTTCCTAATCCATCCAATATGATTTTTTGTGATGTAATTGTTCCATTTTCTATTGTTAATTCGTATAGGTTTGTTCCACGTAATGTAGCCATTATCAGACTATTTCCAAGATCAAGTTTGTCAGAATTATAATACACAATACCTCCTGGTTCTAAGCTTGGGTTATAACAAACCAATGCATCTACATATTCTTTGGATCCCGAACATTCCTGTTCTGGCCAGCCATAGTTCTGTCTAGGTTTTATAAGATTAATTTCGTCATTTTTAGTTGGACCATGTTCTGTTTCGTATAGGTTACCATGATCATCCCATGTCAGACCTTGAGGGTTTCTATGGCCATATGAAAAAACTGGAGAGCCAGCTATTGGATTATCTGATGGAATCGAACCATCATCGTTTAATCTTAGAATTTTTCCAGCAAGTGATTTAAGATCTTGGGCTGCATGTTCATCTGTTGCGTCACCTGTACCTATGTACAATTTTTTATCAGGACCAAATTTTATAACACCGCCATCATCAAATTCTGCTCCAGGTATTTTATCTAAAATTACCTGCGCGTCAGAGAGTTTGTTATTTGATTCAGTTATCCTGAGAACCTTGTTCCAGAGGTTATTACCTTCTTGATACGTATAAAATACGTAGAGATAGTGATTTTTTACAAAATTTGGATGTAATGCAAGTCCAAGCAAACCACCATCAGCAACATCTGCCACTTTGAAATCTGCAACTGGTTCTTTTACTAAAACACCTGCATCAATTACTCTTATCCTGCCTACCTTTTCAGTAAAGAAGATTTTGTCATCAGTAAAATCCAAAGACCACGGTTTTTGCAAGTTTGTTGCAATAATTTGTACAGCTTCTGTTCCAGTTTGGTTAGCAGATGGTTTTGGTATTACAACAGAATTGGATGGCGAAGTTAAAATTATAATTGAAGCTACAACTGCCACAATAATTCCCATTATCCTGAATTTTTTATCCATATGTGTGACACTTTACAAATCCTATTAATTATTTCTCAAATTAGATAAAGCGTATATATCACCCTCAGACATCTTTTCAGTTAGCGGGGTGGGGAAGCCAGACTACTTGGGCAAAGTCATCCCGGCGGGCTCATAATCAAAACTGATAAGAAACCCGCAAATCAGTAGTTCAAATCTACTCCCCGCTATTTTCTTCATTTATTACAAAACTAAACGTTTGATTGAACTAGTGTTTTGGTTTAGTTTTGATTTTGACTTCAAGTTTTTGATTTCCCGTTTGCCTAGATTTGGATATATGAAACCATTTTCTTGAGTCGTCAAACTCGATATTATTATTTAATTTTCCAACTCTTTGTATTGGCCTAGTCAAATGTCTGTGTGCAGAAAGACTAGGTACATAAAGTCTACATTCGATTTCCCTAGGGATTTCCTCAAATATTTTATTTGGAAATGTTTTTGCACATTTTACACATTGAAAGCCTTGATTTTTGCCCTTAGATTTTGTTCTTTTATTACAACTATAACAAAGAGGGTTAACTGCTTTCATGTTTTTTTCCAACCTCAAAACTTCAAGAAACTCTACATTTAGAATCCTTTGATGATGTTTAGTTGCTTTTCGTATCCCGCCGCCAACCTTAATCATATCTCCTTTGATTAACTTGAAAGCTATTTTGGTCAATCCTGTTGGTTTGTATACGGCGCATTTGATTTGTTGATCATCTTTTATTATAGAAAAAATCACATGTCCCCCTATCTCCACCTTAGGTACAACGGAAACCTTTCCAGTAACATAACCAGATGAGAACGGTTTCAAATTATGAGCATCAAGTTCATTTTTTAGATGAGCTCCCGTACCTTGGTTTGTTCTAAATACCATATAACCATCAAATTTTTCAGGAGAGCGTACAAGTGATTTTCCATGAATTACAGAATCAATGTCTTCACCTCTGATACCAAAAAAAACTGGGTCAGGTCCATGAGGAGTAATTAGAATTCGGTTTTTTTCTTCATCAAAGCTGTTAAATGTTCTTGGATATGTGAGGTCCTGCATTTTCTTTACACTGTCTTTGAAAATTTCTCTTTTCTTTCCAATATTAGATTCGTTTCTATAACTAATCAACTCATAAGTGTAATCATCAAAAGCATAGCCGATTGCACCAATAGCGCCAACTAAACCTTGACCATTGCCAAGATAAAATGATTCTAATCCATTTTTTGAAACGAATTGTTTTGCTTTGTTTCTATTAATTAGACGGCATAATGCTTGGCGTCCAAAGTCAATAAAGTGTATGGGAATTTTTTCATTTTGATAAAAAACAAGACCTGGGTTTGCACCATCTTTTATTGCTGAATATTTCTTGATAAATTGAATTATGTTTTTTTTAATAGATTCTGGTTTATCGGTTTTAATCTTTAATGCTACAGCACCATTTCCGCGTGTCTTCCAAGGTATATTGGGATTGAATCTAATCAGGTATGGATAATCCAGAAACTTGACTCGTTCATTTTTGAGATATTCGACAATCTTGTAAGCAAGAAATGTAGTGCACATGCCTTTTCTTGAATCGGTATCATCGAATCCTATGTGAAGTATAGAGCTAGTTTTCATCAATTACCGTCATCGTAAGTGTAGAACGCACATTTTTGAGTTGCCTTATGTTACTTGAGATAGTTTTTTTAAGTATCTCACTATTTGGAGCTTCAATCTTTACTACCAAATCATATGCGCCATAAAGAACGTAAACATATTTTACATTTTCAATGGCCTTTATTTGATTTACAAGCTCGTTTTCTGCTCCTAGTTCTGCATTTATCAGAACAAACGCTATTGGCATGTCTTGGTGTTTAGTTCATCTGATATTAAATATTGTGTAATGTCGGTTGATTTAAATTAAAAATGAAGAAGAATAGTGTATTGATAGTAATCGATGAAAAAAGAATTTTTGATGAGATAGAAAAACGAAAACCAGTTTCAGTGGCTTTGAATGGTCCAGATGGAATAATACCAAAAATTCAGGAAACTGCATCAAAAATAATGGAAAGATTCGACATGCCGGCGTATGTACTTGCAGATACCTGTTTTGGAACATGTGACATGAATACAAATGGGGCCAAAGTTCTCGGAGCTGAAATACTTTTCCACATTGGACATACAATAAACTCTACTAATTTTGGGAAAAACATTGTTCTTGTAGATGCTTATGACGACATTTCTTTCGAAAAGGTTGCAAAAAAATGTGCTACTGAGCTTGTGGGAAAAACAGTTTCACTTGTTACAGATAGCCAACATCTTTTAGAGCTTGAAAAAGTAAAAAAAATTCTTGAGGAAGGAGGTGTTGTAGTTAGAATTGGAGAAGGAAAGGGTCAATTAAACGACGGCCAAGTTTTTGGATGTGAGTTTTATCCAACATCACAAACAAAAAATGATGTTGACGCAAATGTATTTTTGGGTCAAAGCTCTTTTCATGCTGCTGGAATAGCCCTTTCTACAGGTAAACCAACTTTCATTCTTGATCCTTATTTTGATGAGATAAGGGAGGTGACAGAGTTTTCCCAAAAATTGCAAAAAAAGGCAATTCTTTCGGTATACAAAGCAATGGAAGCAGAAACCTTTGGAATTATTATTGGTCTAAAGGAAGGGCAGTTCTCAAAGGTAACTGCACTGAAATTCAAAAAAGAACTTGAAAAAGCTGGAAAGAAAGTTCAACTTTTTGCTCTTACTGATATTACTGATGATAGACTAGGCAATCTGAAGGGAATTGATGCCTTCATTCAGGTTGCATGCCCTAGAATATCAACAGATAACCATTTCCACAAACCAGTACTTTCAACACCGCAGGCAAACGCTCTTTTAAAACTCTTAAAAAATGAAAGTATCGAAGGGTTTTTGCAAATCCCTCACTGGCTATAAACAAATATAATCACCAAATTTTAAAATTTAGACATTGTCTCAAAAACCAAGTTTACCAGGCGATAAGGTTGCAATTATTGAAGAATTTGAAACCGGTATCAATACATATGATGACGGCCACACCATAAGATCAATTGTTATTGGTACTAGCGATTTTGATAAAACAAATCGGATTGTAAAAATTAATCAGTTAAAGACGCCAGCCGTTCCACAGGTAAACGATCTAGTCATTGGAAACGTGTCTGCACTTATGAATAACATGTTTGCAGTAGCTATGCTTTACATTAATGGAAAACCAACTCACTCTGGCCTTGAATGCATATGCCAAGCAAAAGGTGCAAAAAAGAGAATCATTGCAAGAGTCAGCGATATTGTCATGGTAAAGGTCATAAGTCATCTAAATGGAGCAATCCATGCTATAATCAGCGAACCAGAACTTGGAGTGTTGTTTACACAATGTAACAAGTGTGCAGGCAAGGTAGTTATGATTGGTGGAAATGTAAAGTGTATAGATTGTGGCTATATCGAAGAAAGAAAGCTTTCAAGTAAGTTTGGAAACAGCGATTTTATAAAACTCGGTTCCAAGTAAAAACAATGCTTCGAGTTGCATTTCAAGGGGAAAGAGGAGCCTATAGTGAAGCAGCTGCAATTCATTTTTTCAAAGATGTTGTTCAGACAATACCATACCCAACCTTTTACGAAGTTTTAGAATCAACAGAGCAGGGCAAATCTGATTATGCAATACTTCCAGTTGAAAATTCAACTGAAGGTAGTGTTGGTGAAAGTTATGACCTTCTTTTAACAACCAAGTTGAATGCAGTAGACGAGATCTATTACAGAATAAAACATTGTCTAATAGGGTTTGATGGTTTAGAAAAGATTGATACGGTTTATTCTCATCCCCAAGCTCTTGGACAATGTAGAAAATTTATCCAAGAACACAAACTAAAAGCAATTCCTACATATGATACTGCTGGAAGTATCAAAATTTTGCTTGAATTAAAAAAAGATAATTTGTCATGTATTGCAAGTAAAATAGCTGCTGAGATCTACAAAGTTCCTGTGATAAAGGAAGGAATAGAAGACAACACAAATAACTATACGCGGTTTTTAGTTCTTGCAAATAAAAAGTCAGAAAAGACAACAAGTGATAAAACTTCGATAATTTTTTCCATAAAGCATGTTCCGGGATCACTTTATAGCATCCTTGAAAAATTTAATGCAAATAAAATAAATCTAACAAAAATTGAATCTCGCCCTACAAAATCTACGCCGTGGGAATACAACTTTTATGTTGATTTTGAGGGCAGCCAAGACGATCCTCACATTCTAGACATGCTTGAAAAGATAAAACAAAATACGTTATTTCTCAAAGTGCTTGGTTCATATCCACGTGCAGAATTGAGCTAAAAACCTCGTGGTTTTCTAATTGTAAAGGCTGCACTGATTCCAATAATTATGATTCCTGATGTAATTACTATCAAATGAGACATTAATTCAAATGTGTTTGTTGTAGCCTGTAATTGGCCAACTACCTGCAAAATCGAGCCTCCGGTATTGGTAATATTGATTGTGTGTTGACCATTCTCAAGACTAAACCATGTAAAATTTACGCGATTTTTAAAATAATCATTTACTTGCAGGCCATCAGCTGGCGATTTTAGTTTTACATGAAATGAGCTTCCAGTTACATTAAGTGTTTCACGAAAGTGCTTTTCTGCGTAAAATTGAAAAACATCGCTTTTACCAATATCCACTGTTTCATTAACGTGATGAGTATGGAAAATAATTCCTGCTAAAAGGAAATACACTCCTATTGCTACTACAAAACCACCAATTCCTATTCCAGCAGCTGTTTTTTTAGTAAGCAATATCAGAATTAATCTTATACCATATTTAAAAGTGGATTACATCAAATCTACATCGTGTGGTTGGCTTTCTACAAACCCTGCTCGTGACATTTTCATAAATTCTGCATTCTCCTGCATTTGTTGAATATTATTAGCGCCACAGTAACTTAACCCTGAACGTATTCCACCAGTTAATTGTTTTATAATGTCAGTTACACTTCCCTTATACGGAACCATTGCTTCAACACCTTCTGCAACATAATCATTAAGATCATCACTAATAGAGAGAGTACCTGTTTCTTTGGATTTTCTTCCAAGGGAAGCATAAAATGAAGCCATGCCTCTGTAAATTTTGAATCTTTTACCATTTCTCATTACGGGTGAGCCAGGACTTTCATCCGTTCCGCCAAGGATACTACCAACCATAACTGTAGATGCTCCTGCTGCAAGTGCTTTTGTCGCGTCACCCGAAGTTCTTATTCCTCCGTCAGAGATTATAGGAATGCCATATTTTTTACCGATTTCTGCACAATCAAACACTGCGGTTAGTTGTGGCACGCCAGAACCAGTTATCACTCTAGTTATGCATATAGATCCAGAACCAACCCCAACTTTGACTGCATCAACCCCTGCCTTGATTAGGTCCTCTGTACCTTGGGCTGTAGCAACATTTCCTGCTATTAGCTCACTGTTTGGGAATGCCTTTTTGATAAGACGGACCGTATTTAGTGCATTATCACTATGTCCATGTGCTATATCAACTACAATTACATCTGCACCAGCATCAAGTAAAGCCTCTGTTCTTTCCATAAAATCACCTTTTACTCCCACCGCAGCACCAACAAGTGGTCCGCCCTTTTTGTCTTTTGAAGCAGAGGGATAATTACCTGCATTTATGATATCTTTACTTGTTATCAATCCTTTTACATGTCCTCCTTCATTCAAAAGTGGTAATTTTTCAATACAGTTTTTACGCAAAATTTCTTTGGCTTCAGATGTACTGATTCCATAGCTTGCGGTAATCACTTCACTTGTCATAACTTCTTTTACAAGTTTCTTTTGATCATCTGGAGCAAGCATGACGATATCGCGTCTTGTCAATATGCCTTCTAATTTCATATCATTATCAGTGACTAAAAGACCAGAAACATCTTTTTCTCTCATATACTCTATGGCTTCTTTTACAGTTTGAGCTGGTCTGATAAAATATGGATTTTCAATAATTATACTTCCTGAACGCTTGACTTTGAGCACCTCATTTACTTGTTCAGTGATTGTAAGAAATCTGTGTATTATTCCGATCCCACCTTCACGGGCCATGGCAACTGCCATCGCAGATTCGGTAACTGTATCCATGTTTGCGCTAATTATAGGAATGTTAAGAGAAATGTTTCTCGAGAGTTTCGTTTGTAAGTTGGTCTGTGATCTAGTAACAACACTCGATCGTTTGGGAACGAGGAGTACATCATCAAACGTTAGTCCTTCCCGTATTTCCAACTAAACCTTCTAGTGTAAAATGAAATTGTGTTATAAGCCTTTCCTGAAACGAGAAGATAATTTTTGTGTAATTTGAATTGCCTCTCTAGTTGCCTGTACATTATGGGTTCTTATAATATCCGCACCGTTAAGAACTGCTATCACTTCAGCCGCAATAGAACCGTAGAGTCTTTCATCTGGATTTTTTATTTTTAATAAACTTCCAATAAATGATTTCCGTGAAACAGAAACAAGTATTGGGTTTTTCTGTTTGATTAAACTCAAGTTATTTAGGATCAACAGATCTCTTTTTATCCAATCTGAATTTATTTTTGTAAAAAAATTGTTCTTTCCCGATTTTCTAAAAAATCCAATTGCTGGATCGACTACAATTTTTTTAGACGAGATATTTGCAGACTTTGCAATTGTAAGACTCTCACGTATAAGATTTCTTACCTGTATGAGCTGATTTCCTCTTATCACGTTTTTACTATAAGCACACAAGATAAGAGAAGGATCAAATTTTTCGATAACTTTTTTCATTTCTTTATCGTATTTAAGCCCTGAAATATCATTTACAATTTCTACACCAAGTTCTAGTCCAGCCTTTGCAACATAAGCTCTGCATGTATCAACCGAAATTGGTAGATTAGATACTTTTTGAATTATCTTCACTGCTTTAGTTATTCTCTCTATTTCCGTTTTTTCAGAAATTAAAGTATCCAAATATGGTGCAGTAGACATACCGCCAACGTCCACAAAATTTGCTCCCTCATCTTCCATTTCTTTTATTTTTTGAGCTAGCTTTTTTGTATCCGTTATTACAGATTTTTTAAAAAATGATTCGGGACTAGTATTAATTATTCCCATTATTCGTACTGGATTAAATCCCCCTACAGAGATTGGACCTAATCTATTCACATGGTTTATGATTTACCCCTTACATTTAGATTTACATGAAACTAAAAGGATGGGGAAAAAAATATAGTGAAATTTTGAGAGAGTTTCATTATAGTAGAAGAAAAGACACAGAATCTGCTAGAATTTTAAATTCAATTTTGAAAACCAAATTTCCTTTAAAAAAATTAGAAAAAAAGATAAAAAATCAGACTGTTTTCGTTATTGGAGCTGGTACTTCACTTCTTCAATCAATACCGTTATTGAAAAAATATAAAAACATAACAATGATAGTTGCAGATGGTGCAACCAAAGCACTAATTGAAAACAAGATTAAACCAGATATCGTAGTCACAGATCTTGACGGTGAACAAAATTTTTTAAAAAAAGCTGCCAAGGAAAATGCAATCATGGTAGTGCATGCACATGGAGATAACATAGAAAAATTACACTTAGCATCAGCGTTCAAATATAGTATAGGAACTACAGAAGGAAAACCATTTGGAAATATTCATAACTTCGGAGGATTTACGGATGGGGATAGATGTGTTTTTTTAGCTAAATACTTTGGTGCAAAAAAAATTATTTTGTTTGGAATGGATTTTGGAACCAAAATAGGAAAGTATTCTAAAGAGAAAATCAATGACAAAACTACAAAGATTAGAAAACTCAGATGTGGAAAGGAGCTTTTGGAATGGTTAGCTTTACAAAATCATTCAGAATTATACACTACGTCAAAGCAAATCAAAGGTTTTAACAAGATAAGATACGCTGATCTTGAAAATATACTCTCCATCTAATACATTTGAATATTTATTATCCATATACTACTAAAAAAATCATGGATAACTCAGAAGAACAGATTCGAGATATTTTAGAGTTAAAAGAATGGATTTCTGAGGAGATCGAAAAACATCAAAAAGATATAGAGAAATTAAAAAAAAATCTTGTTATTTTAGATTCGGTTATAAAACAATCAAGTTTCAATAAGGCATCTTCTTTGATAAAAAATGAGAGAAAAATTTCTACAATACAAGAAAAAGATACTTTGATCCCAATCAAGATAGGTACAGATAACAAGATTGTTGCAAATGCACGTGTTACCCCAAATGAAGTAATAATCATTCCATCTGAAGATGTGACGTTAGATATTGAGACTCAGCCGTTCAAATCATTTTTTCTAGGCAGAATAATAAGTGGAATGGAAAATAAAGATAATTTGGATGTACGAAATGGAAAGATATCACAAGATGCAGTGATAAATTGTATAATAACTAAAGATGGTAATAAAATTAGAGAAATTTTGATCAAAAACTATCGTGAAAGAGAAAGAGTTAATGAAATTATAAGCACAGCATCATGGTCTTTTTCCCGTATGATTGAGAATTCAAAAAAGTGAAGTTATGGACAAGATAGTTGTTTTAGATTTTGGTTCACAATACAGTCACCTAATTTGTAGAAGAATTCGAGAGTTTTCTGTATATGCAGAACTTGTACCATTTAACATATCTCTTGAAGAGTTAAAAAAAATGAATCCAAAAGGAATTATCTTCTCTGGTGGCCCAGCAAGTGTTTACAATAGCGATTCACCAAAACCAAAGATGGGAATATTTGATATTGGTCTTCCCGTTTTGGGAATATGTTATGGTCATCAATTGATTGTAAATAATTTTGGAGGTAAGGTTAAGCGCGCAAATAAAGAATATGGTTCATCCTCCCTTACTGTAGATAATAATTCAGATTTATTATCCGGTATTGGTAAGTCAATAAGAGCATGGATGAGCCATGGAGATGCTGCAGAAAAAATTCCAAATGGTTTTGACATAATAGGTCATACAGAAAGCTCTCATGCAGCTGCTATTGCAAATAGACAAAAGCTAATTTACGGAATACAGTTTCATCCTGAAGTAGTTCATACTGAGAAAGGCACAGAAATTCTTAAGAATTTTGTAATAAACATCTGCCGCGCAAAACAAGATTGGACAATAGAAAACTTTATTGAAACAACTGTAGCTGAAATATCAAAGACAGATGGTAATGTCCTTTGTGGCATAAGTGGAGGAGTAGACTCTACAGTAACAGCACTTTTGATTCAGAAAGCAATAGGAAATAGACTCAAATGCGTATTTGTGGATAATGGGCTCTTAAGATTAAATGAAGAGCAAGAAGTAGAAAATATGTTCAAAAATAATTTTGCAGTGAACTTTACACGCATAAATGCCAAAGAAAGATTCCTTACAAGGTTAAAGGGAATTACAGATCCGGAACAAAAAAGAAAGATCATTGGTGAAGAATTTATCCAAATATTTACAGAATTTGCTGAAAAAAACGGACCCTTCAAATGGTTGGCTCAAGGAACACTTTATCCGGATGTAATCGAAAGCGGTGTCTCAAAAGGACCTGCGGCAGTGATAAAAACACATCATAATGTTGGGGGCTTACCCTCATGGCTAAACATGCAAGTATTAGAACCATTGCGTTTTCTCTATAAAGATGAGGTAAGGAAGGTTGCGAAAGTTCTTGGAGTACCTGATAAACTGTTAAACCGTCACCCATTTCCAGGACCTGGTCTTGCAGTAAGGATAATTGGAGAAGTGACAGAAAATAAACTCCGAATTTGTAAGCTTGCAAGCAAGATTGTTGAAGACGAACTTATCGCAGCAAATTTGAACGATAAAGTCTGGCAAGCCTATGCAGCGGTAGGAGATGACAAAGCAGTTGGAGTAGTAGGAGATGAACGAAAATATGGTTATATTGTTACTGTAAGAGTAGTAGATTCTATAGACGGAATGACTGCAGACTGGACAAGACTTCCTGCTAACATTCTAGAGAAAATTAGTAATAGAATTACTAATGAGATTGAAGATGCTATATGGGTAAGCTATGTTATTTCAAGCAAACCGCCGGCAACTATTGAACCCCAGTAGCCAATGATAATGCTTCATGCATAGTTGGCGGGATGCCATCTGCATTACCAACGTATAACGATGCCGCTGCATTTGCAAAAAGTAATCTTTCTTTTGATTCAAGATTAGCAAGATAGCCCAAAATATTTGCAGCATCCCACACATCACCTGCGCCAGTAACAAACTTTACTACTGTAGGAAATGATTTTGCAAACTCTACTTCTTTACCATTTGACCAAAAAGCTCCAAAAGAAGTATGTAAATCGATTGGTACTGATACTTTTTCTGAAAGAATGGAAATGAGTTTTTTAGTTTCATTTTCATCAGTTATATTTCCCAGTCCAAATTGTTTTAAGAGTAAGTTGCATTCGTTTTCATTAAGGTACAAAGAATCGAGATTTAAAGCAAGTTCAGATACTGCAACTTTGAATTCACCCTGTCTATTTTGTATGTCTGCAGGATCCAAAAAATGTAAAGATTTTAGTGATTTTTCAAAGACAAATTTTGAAAGATCTGTACCTTTTTCATTACTTGCCCAGTTTGTTACTATGATTGCATCGGCATTTTTCACTACATTTTGTTCTTTTGGACCAAGCTTTTCAGGGCCAAAGTTTTCATTGTCTCCTAAATCGGACAACATTATATTAATAACGCTTCCATTGTTGATAAATTCAAATGAGGTAGTCATGCCTGGTTTTCCATCTATGATATACAAAGACGAATTTGGAAACTCAGAAAATGCATCTTGAAGAATTTGTGAACCTGTCTTATTTGCTATAGTGATTAATGAAACTGGAGCTCCAAGTCTTGCAAGTGCAAATGCAACATTTGTTGCATTACCTCCTTTCAAATCTACTTGAGGAATGCCTCTGATACTTCCTCCAAGAAATTTTTTTTGTGAAATAAGATCAAATAATTTTGTGATGTCCCCTATCTTTACTATTCTATCTAGAAAAAAATCATTTAAAACAACAACTGAGCCAACAAAATTAAGATTTTGCAGCCGCTCTAACATGAGAGGATTTTAGCCCATTGGAGGATGACCATGTCCTCCGCCACTGCCTTTGCCGGAGGAAGCGATTACATCATCGATTCTTAGAATCATACAAGCTGCTTCAGTTGCAGATTTAATTATCTGCTCCTTTACTGCTACCGGCTCGATGATATCAAGTGCAAACATATCTGCTATGCGTGCGTTTCTTGCATCTATTCCAGTCCATTTTCTTCCCTGAGACTGTTTTGCTCTAAGCGTAACCATTGTGTTTATGGGATCCATCCCAGCATTTTCTGCAATTGTAAGAGGAATGATTTCCAAAGCTTCTGCATATTTTTTAATCGCAAGTTGTTCTCTTCCCTCAAAGCGATCAGCCCAATCCTTAAGACCGGAAGCAAGGAACTCTTCAGGGGCACCTCCGCCTGCAACAATTGCTGGTTTTTCGATTACATCTTTAACTACCATTAAAGCATCATGCATTGATCTATCTACTTCGTCTACTACCCGTTGTGAACCACCTCTTAGAAGAAGTGTTATTGCACGTGGATTTTTACACTCCTCTATAAACACCCATTTGTCTGTCTCAACTTTCCTTTGCTCTACATGCTCTGCAGAACCAAGATCTTTTGATGTAATATCATCAAGATTTGTGCTAATTCTTCCACTTGTTGCTTTTGCGAGTTTTGTCATATCGCTTTCTTTTACTCGTCTAACAGCAAGTATGCCTTGTTTTGCAAGATAGTGCTGTGCTATATCATCAATACCTTTTTGGCATATCAATACATTTGCACCGATCTCATATATTTTATCCACCATTGCTTTTAGCATTCTATTTTCTTCTTCAAGAAACATTTGCATTTGTGTTGGATCAGTTATTCGAATTTCTGCACTCATTTCAGTTTTTTCGATTTCTAGTGCAGAATTTACTAATGCAATTTTTGCTTTTTCGATTTTAGTTGGCATTCCACTGTGGACCACTTCTTTATCCAAAACAATCCCTTTGATAAGTGAAGTATTTCTGATTGAACCACCTGCCTTCTTTTCTACCTTAATGTTATCCAAATCTACTTTGTAGGACTCTCCTTGTTTTTCGACTACCTGCAGAATTGCATCTACCACAATTTTTGAAAGCATGTTACTGTCTTCTGAGACTAGTTTTGACTCCATACTTGTCTTTGCTATTTTGAGAAGGACCTCCCTTTCGTTCGGATTTACAGTTTTTGCGAGTTCTGAAAGAAGTGAAAGTGCTTTTTCTGCTGCAGCTTGATATCCTTCAATTATTACAGTGGCATGAACATCTTTATCCAAAAGTTCCTCCGCCTTTGCCAAAAGTGCGCCTCCAAATACAACTGATGATGTTGTTCCATCTCCTACCTCATTATCTACTGCTTTTGAAATTTCTACCATCATTTTTGCAGCCGGATGTTGAACATCAATTTCTTTCAGAATTGTAGCGCCATCATTTGTAATTGTTACATCACCAAGAGAATCCACAAGCATCTTGTCCATTCCTCTTGGACCAAGGCTTGTACGTACAAGTTCTGCTACCAATTTTGCGGCAGCTATATTATTTTTTTGTGCATCCCTGCCTTTTTGTTGAAGTGCACTTTCTTTTAACACTAAAACAGGACCTTGTGGAGTTTGTTGAATTGAAGCCAAAATTATTCCCTAATTGTCTGATAATTGTTTGCCCTTTTAATACCTTATTGATTCAAAATATCAATATAGCTTCTGTTTTTAACATCTACAATTCCGCTGTATAGAATCCTTACTTCAGGTAAGGCAAGAAATGGTAAAAAAAGCGGAATCAGATGGGGGTTTTTGAACTTGCATCCAGCATCAATAATTTTTGCATTCAGATTAGAAAATTCTAAAAGTACATTTTCAAATGGCAGTTTAGATATCAGGCCAGCTACTGGAAGAGAATAGATTGCTAATAATTTTTGATTTTTTACTGCTATAATTCCTCCTTGTAATTCAAACAATTTGTTTGCTACAAAAGCCATGTCTTTTTCGTTAGAACCAATGACAATCATGTCATTTTCATGAAAGCTTTGTGTAGAGCCAAAAGCCCCAATATCTGCACCAAAGTTTTTCAGGAATCCAATAGTGAATTTACCAGTTCCATATGTCCTATCAATTGCCGCAACCTTCCAGATATCCTTGTCAAAATCAGGAGTGATATTACCTTCTTTTGTTGAGAGATCTTCATAATCCTTTTTTGTTATTATTTCTGTATCTAATTTGATTACCATAGATCTCACAGATTTTACTAAACTTTTAATGGCAAAGTCTTTTTCTGTGAACTTTTGTTTGGTCTTTACAGTTTTTGTAATCCATCTTGGGATTTTGGGAACATCAAACTTTGTAACAATTTCTCCGTGAGATACCACAAGTTTGCCTCCAACAAATACCTTTTTTGGTTTAATTTTAACAAGGTCATCAAAAACTAGAATGTCTGCCATCTTACCTGGTGCAATACCACCGTAATCTTTTCCCATATTATAATAGTCAAAACAATTTTTTGAGGCAATAGAAATTGCATCTATTTTATCCATTCCAAGTGTAACTGCTTTTCTTACACAATGATCAATGAGACCAAATTCTAACAGGTCTTTTGGGTTTACTCCATCTGAACAAAACATTAGTCTATCAAGATATGTTTTATGTGATAATATGCTAGGGATGATTTTGTCTAGATCTCTTCTGATGGAACCTTCCCTCATCATTATCCACATACCAAGTCGTAATCTCTCAATAACTTGATCATAATCAATGGGTTCGTGGCAAGAAAGAATTCCTGATGAAATGTATGCGTTTAATTTTTTATCACTTGCCCCAGCTGTGTGGCCATTTATGACGTAATCATTTTCTACCATATTCTTCAAAGTTTGCATGGTTCTTGGATCTTGCATTGTCACCTTAATCCAAGAAAAAACTTCGCCAAGACCAAGTACATTTTTTAAATTTAATGCTGATTTTTCTTCAGTTGAACTCAAAGTCTTTGTATGACTAAATTTTCTGTCAACTGGTAAACCACCTGGAATTACATGGAAAATTCTTATCGGTAAGTTTTCACCAAGTCTGATAAATTCCTTGAAACCTTTGTAGCCACAGACACTTACCACATCTATAGGATCTGAAAATAAAGAAGTGGTTCCACATAAGAGAGCTTTTTTTGCAAATTCTGACGGCAAAACAAACTGATCTATGTGTATGTGTGAATCTGCAAATCCTGGTGTGACAAATCTTTCTTCTAAATCAATTACTACTGTTTTTTCTCCGATAGTGTGAGAGGCATCATCTCCAACATACGCAACTCTATCTTTTAGAATAGCGATGTTAATACCAGAAATTACCTCTCTAGAATAGACATTAACGAGTTTACAATTCTTCAAAACCAGGTCGGCTTTTTTTTCTCCCATTGCTACTGAATTTAATGATGAAATCATTGTAGCACGTGAGCTAGATCGCACGGATGAAGTGTGCTTTTGTTACTATTATAGATTCAAAGCGATGTTTAAATTACGGTCAAGGGCGGTTTTATTTTATGAATGTGCCAAAGGAGATCAGACGATATTGTCCAAAATGTAAAAAACACACTTTACAAAAAATCTCCATATACAAGGCTGGAAAAAGAAGAGGCTCAGCCATTGGTGAAAGAAGGCACGCAGAAGACAAGAAAGGTTATGGTGGTCAAAAATTCCCAAAACTTGCTAAACCAGCAAAAACAACTAAAAAATTTACACCAATCCTTACGTGCCCAGAATGTAAAAAGAAATGGAATAAGCCAGGTATCAGATTAAGAAAGTTCGAGTTGGTAGCATAATGAAAAAAGGACAAATTTTAATTCCAAAACCAAGTAGCAAGTTTCAGAGAGTTCAATGTAAGGAATGCAGTGAAGAGAGTGTTGTCTATTCACATGTAGCAACTAATGTTACTTGCAAATCTTGTGGAAACCTGCTTGCAGAATCAACTGGGTCTATTGCAAAGATAAATGGTAAGATATTAGGTAGTGCCGAGTAAATCGTAATCTTGTTTTGTATTTAGGTTTAGTGCAATTCTTCTGTCATCAAGTATCACATATGATTCTTCAACATGATTCATTCCTGACAAATGGAATGGATTTACTATTGAAATGCCAGAATAGGAATACTCTTTTTTATTATAAACTAGCAGATAATCTGTTTTCATTTGTAGCGAGTCAAGAAAGTTTTTGCTTAAAAGAACTGTAGTCCATGTATTTTTAGTATCAACAAGTTGTACAATTTTTCTAATTATTTTTGCATCCAAAAGAGGCAAATCTCCTGAGATTACAAATACAGGTTCGCTAAAGTTGTGTAAAATCTGATTGAGATCATTAACATATCCATTTCCTTCCGTTTGAATGGTAGAAATTCCCAGATTTTTAAGAAATTCGCTGGTTTTTGGAGCATTAAGACTTGTGGCTCCAAAAATCTTTGAAAAACAACCAGACTCTTGAAGTGCGCTTATTACATGTTGTATGATTGGATGTTTGTATTTGAGGAGAAGTTTTTCTTCTGGCAAATTCATCCTTGAACCCTTACCGCCACACATTACTAGTCCTATCATAAGGATGCAAAGATTAGAAGTGATGAAAGCCTTACAAGTTCATTAGTTGCTCCAAATACGTCACCCGAGATACCTCCAAAACTACGGTTTGCCACAACAAGAAGTAAAAAGGCTAATCCTACACCTGCCGTTATTACAATTACACCAGTCATTCCTCCAATTAAAACAATAGGTATGATGGTTAACATAGCTGCAGCACCCAGCTTCTTTTTATCTTTCATTGATTGTGTAAATGGCGAGCTTAGGCCTTGCCATGCTGACGATCCTCTATTTGCTTGTAGTACCATCACAAATTTTGCAAGAAGTTCACTTAACAAAATTGCTTGAAATAATGCAAATCCTTTGATCATAGAAAGAGCCATTATCATACCTCCTACATAAAGAACAATGGTTATTACTCCCGCGGACCCAACAACGGGATCGCGCATAGCTTTTAGTTTTTTTTCCTTTGTTCCCTTTGTCATCATTCCATCTGCAAAATCACAAAGTGCATCTGTGTGATGTATTCCAGTTATAATTACTATTGAACCTGTGAGTAACAATCCTACAATCAATGGCTGTAAAAATAAAGAAAGACCATAACCTGCTGCGCCAATAATTAATCCAATTAACGCACCAGCTATTGGAAAAAGATACATGTTTTTTGCTATAACTTCAAGTTCCGCATTTTTAGAAGGAATGATTGTCAGAAATGAAATGACTGAACTTATTCCCTTAAGCATGTATCCACCATCCAACATAAGATAACACTGCAATCACGGGTATTGTGAAAATAACACAAAAGAGAATTGTCGTTAATTTCATTATGGATATTGCAGATTTGAAATGATTTTCGCTAAGTTCCAAATTTCCATCTCCTAAGACATAATGATCTATTTTTTCAAACTTGGCTGATAGGGCTCCTGCCATAGCTGCCATCGGATATCCCGCATTTGGGCTTTCGGTTTTTTTACTATCCCGTCTCATTATTTCAAGAGAATGTCTCCAATTTTCTCTTAGAATCATAACTGCAAGTATCATCACAAGACTTGTTATCCTAGAGGGTAGAAAGTTAAGTATTTTATCACAGTTTGCACCAAACCAACCTAGATTTCTAAATAAATTAGTCTTGTAACCAATCATGGAATCAATAGTGTTTATGGTTCTATAGATAAACGCGCCTGGTAAACCAAATATTGTAAAGTAAAAAAGCGGTCCAATAATTCCGTCTACAGTATTTTCACTTATGCTTTCCAAAGTTCCCGAAATAATATGTTGCCTATCTAGGTTCCTTGTATCTCGCTTCACTATCAGAGAGAGTTTTGCTCTTGCATCCTCTAGATTATTTTTTGAAAGTGCTTGCATGATTAGTGCGGCGTGTTTTTCCATTCCTTTAATGGCAATTGTAGTTTTAAGTAAAAAGCCAGTAACTATGATAGAAAAAATTAAAGTAACAACTCGAGCCATGAAATTAAAATCAAATAGATTCAGGTAATGGATTGTAACATTTAGGAAATAAAGTATTGATGCAACCAGAGTTGTTATTGAAATTGTGAGAATTAAACCACCAAACTTCTCAGTTGTTGGATCATGATTCTTAACAAATGGTGCAAGTTTTCCGATAAGTGTTCCTACCCAAACAGTTGGGTGAAATTTATTTTTTGGATCTCCTAATGCAAAATCTAGTGATAAGGCAAATAGTATAGCTAAAAGAGGAATTAAGATCATTTAATCAAATCACCTATTGCTTTCATGTTCAGACTAGATTTTACAATGTGACTTAAATTCTCTATTTTCTTATCTAAACATTGCATGAATTTTTTGTTCCATATTATTACCTGTTTTGGATTTGTAGAAAGAGAATCTTCGTCTGGAATATCAAATTTCATAAAAGGAATTGTTCCTAGTACCGGTTTGCCGGTTTTCTGCCTCAATTTGTAGAAGCTAGGGCGAAGTATGTCCATATCACCTCTAAATTTGTTAATAACAAAACCTTTGATGAATTTTTGGTATTTCTTTTCTAACAATTCTAGTGTACCTACAATACTAGCAAAGCTACCGCCTTTATCAATATCAGAGATAAGAATCACAGGAGCATTGGAATATTCAGCCATTCTCATATTTGCTATATCATATTCTACCAAGTTAAATTCTGCAGGTGAACCTGCACCTTCAATTATTATTAGATCATATTTTTTTTGCAACCAGTCAAGTGATTCTGTAGCAGTCTTTAATCCAGTTGAAAGTGCAAATTTTTTGTAGTATTCTTTTGCATACATTTTTTTGTAAAATTTACCTTTTAGAAGAACTTCACTATTGTAATTACCAAGTGGTTTGAGAAGAATTGGATTCATGTTGGGATTTATTTCTGCTCTTGCTGCAATTGCTTGTATTGCCTGCGCTCTAGAAATTTCAAATCCATCTCCTTTGTATGAATAGGAAGACATGTTTTGTGATTTGAAAGGTGCCACTTTGTAACCCGAGTTTACAAATATTCTACACAAAGCAGTCACCAATGTGGTCTTACCAGAACCCGACGAAGTTCCCTGTATCATTAACGCTTTTGTCATATCAAATATTTTCCAAAGCTCTGACTAGTCTTACATTTTCTTTATGAGTGCGAACAGCAACTCGTATGAATTTGTTATCTAGTCCACGAAAGGTGCTACAATCTCTAATCAGAATTTTTTTCTCTATTAGTTTTTCTTGTACCTTCTTTGAATTCATTTTCGATTTGATTAGAATAAAATTAGTTGACGAATCATAACAAGTAAAACCATTAATCCTTGAGATGGAACCTGTCAAAAACTTGAGTTCTTTTTTAATCAATTTCCTAGTTTTGCTTAAATGAGACATGTTCGATAGGGCTGCGCTTGCAGCTTTTTGTGCAAGACTACTTACGTTCCAAGGAATTTTTATTCTCTGAAGCACATCGATAATCTTCTTGTTTCCTAATCCATAACCAATTCTTAATCCTGCAAGTCCAAATGATTTAGTCAGAGATCTAAGGATGAAAAGATTATCAAATTCCTTCAGGTATCTTACAAGAGATTCATTTGAGTCTGGAACAAGTTCAATAAAACACTCGTCTAAGAACAGAAATGCTGATTTATTGTAGGCAGCTTCTAGAATTTTCAAGAGATTATTTTCAGATGTCAATACACCAGTGGGGTTATTTGGATTACACGCAAAGATACATGTTGTTTTTGTTATTAAATCCTGTAATTCCGAAATATTTTTGTTAAGATTCAAAGTTTTAAGAAAAGAAATTCTAGCACCACTTAATCTAGAAGCAGCTTCATATTCACCAAAGGTTGGAATTGGTATCAAGACTTTGCTATCTTTACTAAGAAAAGCCCTGCAAAAATTGTAAATTATTTCTGTTCCACCATTACCAACAGTTATTTGGTTTTTTTGAATCCCGGTGTACCTTTGTAAATCATCCCGTAATTTTGATGAATCCGGATCAGGATAAACAGAAAGAACCGACATATTTTGGTTGATAATTTTTGTTACTTCAGATGGAAAACCAAGTGGATTTACATTTGAGCTAAAATCCATAAATCTAGAATCATATTGTAGTTCTGCGGAATAGAATCCACCATGTGGTACAACACGATGGTTAGAAACATTTCTTTCTAGTGTAAATTTCACACCATGAAATACCATAAAGGGATTTAGTATGTTTTGGTTGTGATAAAGGAATATTAATTGTATGAAGGAAAGATTTGCTATGAAACGTGTAGCAATCATAGGTGTTACTGGTGCAGTAGGACAAGAGTTTGTAGTAGCATTAAACAAACACCCTTGGTTTGAAGTAAAACAAATAGCCGCTTCCGAACGCTCCACAAACAAGAAGTTTGTAGATGCTATAAGGGATCCAAACAGTGGTATCCTAAAATGGCACATAAGAGAAGATATCCCCGAATATGTCAAGAACATGATTATCGAATCTGTAGATGACATCAAGCCAGAAAATTTGGATCTAATATTTACTTCTATAGAAAGCGAAGCTGCACGAGAAATTGAAGGTAGGTTTGCCAAAGATGTACCTGTGATTAGCACCTCCTCTGCTTTTAGATACGAACCAGACGTGCCTATTCTTATTCCTGGTATAAATGATGAACATATAGCATTATTGGAAGTACAAAAAAAGAATCGTGGTTGGAAGGGTTTTGTAGCACCACTTCCTAATTGTACTGCCACTGGACTTGCAATAACCATGAAACCTTTGATTGATAGTTTTGGTGTCCAAAAGATAATTATGACATCCATGCAATCAATGTCCGGGGCAGGTAGATCACCTGGTGTTTCTGCTTTAGATATTACAGATAACATAATTCCTTACATACCAAAAGAAGAAGATAAAGTAAGAATAGAAACCGCAAAAATTCTTGGAAAATTATCTGACGGAAAAATAAGCCCTGCAAACTTGAAAGTTAGTTGTACTTGTACTAGAGTTCCAGTAATAGATGGTCATACTGAAACAGTGTTTGTTGAAACTTCAAGGCATGTAGACCCTGAAACTGTAAAAAAAGCCATGCAAGAATTTTCAAATAAAATTAGTGTTATTGGTCTTCCATCTGCACCAAAAAATTATCTTGTAGTTAGTGATGATCCCTCTAGACCTCAACCAAGATTAGATAGAGAAGTAGATGGAGGCATGGCTACTGTTGTAGGAAGACTACGTGAGGATACCGTTTTTGACAATGGTATAAAGTATGTATTATTTTCCCATAATGAAAAAATGGGGTCTGCAAAAGGTGCAGTGCTGTTAGCTGAGATGCTCTACAAAAAGGGCCTCATATAAAATGATGAAAATTTTTAGAAAAATTGTAATAATACCTTTATTAAGATCCATTTATTCAGAATAATTGGTGTTTTAAACGGCAAAAGTAGATGATTTAGATATGACAATTTTATCTGAACTTGCTGCAGATGCAAATATTTCAGTACCACGCATGTCAAAAAAAATCAATGTCAACTCATCGGTTGTATATAGCAGAATTAAGAGATTAATAAAAAGAAAACTTATCGAGCGATTTACTATAGTTGTAAATGATAGAGAACTTGGATATACGGTAAAGGCTTTGACTGGAATAAACATGGACTCTAAACTACGTGACCATGTGATTGAAGAATTATTCAAGGTCCCTGAGGTAAGGGAGATTTCCGAGGTTACAGGAAGGTTTGATATTTTGGTTACAATGCATGCAAAGAATTTGGATGAGATGCATCGATTGATTTCAGAAAAATTAGGTCGTATTCAAGGAGTACAACGTTCTGAGAGCTTTATTGAGATGAAAAGAACAACTAAACCTATGCCATATAAGCTAGCAAAGTAGGAGTTTATTCAACCTATAAATATCTAAAAAAGACCAAAAAAGAGGAGAGAGTGTGTTAACTACTAAGACAAGCTCAAGAATTAAGGTATACTACGAATTAACTAAACCAAAAATTTGGTATCTTTTAGTTTTTACTACTTTTGGGGCAGCTGTGACTGCATCAAATATCTATCACATAGAAATTTCTCTTGCTACGTGGGCATTGATATTAGGTGGGGTTGCTGTTGGATCTGCCGCAGCTAATACGTTGACCAATTATCATGATAGAGATATTGATGCAATTATGGAAAGAACAAAAAATAGACCTATTCCAAGTAGAAGAATTTTTCCTCCTGAGAAGGCAAGAAATTTTGGATTAATTCTTGCAGCAATTTCGCTTGTGTGTTCATTTTCAATTTCATTTACTAGTTCTTTTTGGAATGGTATATGGGCTGGAATTTTTATGGCATTTGGATTAGCTGATAATATTTTGATTTACAGTTATTTACTAAAGCGAAAAAGTAGAACTAACATAGTTTTAGGTGGATTTTCAGGCGGTGCTCCTGCAATGATCGGATACGTAGCAGTGACTACTCACGGTTTGTGGGATCTTGGATTAGTAATGGCTGGACTGGTATTCGTCTGGATCCCTATGCACATATGGGCACTTACATTACACTTCAAAGAAGATTACAACAAAGTAAATGTACCGATGCTTACTGCAGTGCAATCAGAAAAAACCTCTGTAAGAATAATAGCAGGAACAACACTCATGATGGTTCTGTTTAGCATCATTCCATTCTTTCTTACAAATAATGGAGAAAGAATAGTAAATGATGTTTATTTGTATACTGCAATAGTTTCAGGTGCAATAATGTTAATTCTCAGTATTTGGGTCTTAACCAAGCCATCAGAAAGGACATCATGGACATTATTCAAATTTTCTAGTCCCTATCTTGCAATATTGTTTATTGCATTAATGATAGGCTCTATCCATTAACTCATCAGAACGTAGTTCTTGTGCCAGATAAGATCTAATTTAGATAATTTTTCAGTGAGATTTTATCTATTCTAGGAATTTTTGCTATTTTAAATCCTTCTAGTCTTTTTGAAAGAGGTCTTGTTGCATCAATTCCAAGTTTTGCAGTAAGCAAATTTTTTTGATCACTTGATGGGTCCAGACTGGAGCCTCTTACCTTTTCTATAATTGTCAAGTCTTTGTCTGCCTGGAACCTAGTAGCCATTGCATATTCCACACTTACTGCATTAGATGGATCTATATCATCATCTACTACTGTTACCATTTTCAAAGATCTATGTGTTGAAAAAGTTTTTTCAATCACATTTTTTGCATCAGAATCTTTCTTTTTTGAAATTTGTACAACTGCATGAAGCCAGTTACAACCACCATCACTCATCACAACTTTTTTTGTCCTGGGAAACTCTTTTCTAACATCACGATTTAGTTTGGCCTCAATTGGCATCCCCATTAACAATCTATGTTCCGAATAACCAGAAAGGATATCATGAAAGATCGGGTTGTTTCGATAGTACAGATTTTCAAGTTCAAAAACTGGTTGTTCTCTTTTGAAATCAAGAGTCCTGAGCATCTCAACCATCCATTCCTTGTGAGTTTTATCTTGTAGAATTTTTCCTTCCATGACTATTTCTGCATTAGATGGTACTTTGATACCCGAATATGGGACCTTTGCTAAGGTTAGTTTGTTTCCCAAAATGGCATTTGCTATGTCTAGTTCATCTTTTCCCCACTCTGCTTGATATGCACCAGCTATTGAGATTGCAGGATGTACACCAACGGTTATGGTCACCTTTAGGTCGTCACCATGTTCTTTGGCATACATAAATGTACGATGTAGATGTCTTCCTTCTACCATTCTCACAGAAAAGTGAGTCTTGTCAAGTGGCATTAATCTATGAAATGACGAGTTTTGTGTTCTAGTTTCTTGATTTTGTGTATAAATTATAGATGAAGTAATAAAAGGTCCTGGTTCTTTTTCAAAGTGTTTCACAATTGGTAAGATAGACAAGTCCTTTGATCTATTTTCCATGAATTTTGCGGCTGCGACAATCTTTGGTTTTTTTGCACTTTCAATTGCAGAAATTACCTTTTGGTGAATGTTAGATTCTTTTGTGTGCACAGCTCTGGCAAATCTTGCTCTAGTGCCAACCAGATTTGCTACCAATCGAAATTTGCTTTCTTTTATATTTTCAAATAAAATTGCATTGCCACCATCTATTTTTGAAGTAACAGCAGCAATCTCATATTTTGTGGAGACCTTCCTTTTTACAACAGATAGTTCATTAAATTTTTTTATCTGATCAAGAAAAGCTCGTAAATCAGTCATTGTCTTATAATTTCCATTATTTCATTCATAACTACTTTCATCGTTTCTAGTCCAAGTTCTTTTTGTATGTTAAGTGATACGATACAAATTCCGTTTGTTGTCGACGCTGCATGCTCAGAAACCATTTTCAAAAAAATGGAATCTGATTTTGATGGTATTACGGTAGCCGTAGTGGCACGTGTTCCAGAAGCAATTGACACTACCATGGCGCCAATCTTTTCCTTTCCTTCTGTAATTGAAATAAAATTTCCATTATCAAATGAAAGTACTTGAACCATGAAATCTCGATTATCCACTTTGACGGTTTTTTTCTTATAACCGACTTTGGACATCAATAGTCTACGTCAGCTACGCGTTTATTGCTACCGGCTCTATTGCTACCTTCTTCAAAGTAGCCTTTGCCGTCTTAGTCTTTTTTGTAGCCTTTTTTACTGCTACTGCCTCTATCTCTTCTACTTCAGCAGCCTTTACAGCAACAGCTTCTAGTTGAGAATCAGCTTCGACTCTGGCACGCAATTTTGCTTTGTATTTGAGGTTTCGTGGTTTTGTTCTGAGTCTGTATCCACAGCAAGGACACCAAAGACCTTCCCATTTTATGAAAATTTCACAAATTTGGCATCTCTTCTGTCCTGATGCATAACGACCTGTACCTACTGGCTTTTGTGCCTTGTACCTTGTGCATATTCCCTTACATGTCATTTTCAGTCACTATTCCTGTAATTCTTTATAGTATTACTAAGTATTTAAGCATGGATCGGAATTTTCTATAATAAATAAAGTGATTTTGTATAAAAATTATATCGATCCTTCTGGATCAATTCTAGAGTTTTCAGAAAAAAACTGAAAACCAATATAAATATGTATGGTTTTTTGAAATTATGAAAATTTCAATTTTTGGTCCATATTTTAAGAAGTATTATATAAACATTTTTTATGCATTATCTATTTTTTGCATAAAATATTAGCCAGTTCTTGAAAGTGGTAAAATTAAGTGTCTGTATCCATCCCTTTGTGTAATATACCTTGCTGATATTTTATCACGTTCTCCTCGTTTGTTATGATTTTTTATTTTTAATGAAGTCTTTCGCTCGTCTACAAATTCTAATTCATAATGTGAACAAAAACTAAGATTAAGTCTATCAGTTATTTGACGAGCTATTTTCATATTACCATTTCCTATTTTTACAATCCTTCTTTCGGACTTTAGTCCTGCCAAGATTCTAACTATATGGGATATTAATTCGTCAAGTGATGTGTAAGTTGAGCTTTCGATTTCTTTTTGATAGTAAAAAACAGAAAGTCCAATCCTATTACCAGGATCTATTCCTATAACCAACGTGCTTTCATGTAAACCAGATTCAAGTTTTTGTGTTATCAGTCCTTTTATTACAGTTGGATCTGCGTCAAATTCTTCTGCATATAAGACAAAATTGCTTGCAATTTTAGGTGCCTCCTGTAACGTGGTAAGAATAAGTCTTTTATCGGTATTATCTATTTCATCAGGTAGTATAGAGTCATAATTCATTTTTAAAAATTGAAGCATCCTTACAAATTTGAAATAGTAGCGCCCCTGAATTGTTGCGACCGCTATATTGTTTTGTGGTGAGTATACTATACTTTTATGTTGATTAAAGCAAAATTTAAAGTTTTTAGATATACATGTATTATATCTAGTAATAAATTTAAGAAACTTGATTTTTATTACCTAAGTTTTTTTACAATGTTATCAAATTCATCATTTGTCAGTTTTGGTTTTTTACTAAACATACTATGAACTGGGCCTACAGAATCATTAGTATTACGTGGGATGATATGTACATGAACGTGAGGTACCTCCTGCCCACTTTCTTTACCATTATGAATGGCCACAAGCGAAGAGGGGGCCAGGCGTTCGATTTTCCCTGTCAAAATTCTTACAATTTCAAATAGATCTGCGTTCTCCTCTTTACTCATTTCTTGAATTTTTACGTAATGCTTCTTTGGAATGACTAGTGTATGTCCTTTTGTTAATGGAAACGCATCTAAAAATGCTAAGGATTTTTCTGTTTCAGTTATTTTTCTTGATGGAATCTTTCCTTCCACTATCTTACAGAAAATGCAATCCATGCAATTATTCTTATCAAAGTATTGTAAAACCTTTCTAAATCCTCATAGTTCTTTTAGAACCTCTAGAATCCCCGTTCTGTCTGAAGCATTTGGCATTTGTTCCAAGTATTTTTCAAAGTCTTTCTTAGCTTCGATTTTTTTGTTCTGTTCTAGTCTTACTAAACCCCGATTTTTATAAATTGGACCAAATCTATTTTGATTTATTTCAATCGCTTTTGTATAGTACTTTTCTGCGTTTGAATAATCCTTTGATTTTAAATAAAAATTACCCAGCCCTCGATAAGCAAGATAGCATCTATGATTTAATTCGATACTTTTTTGATAATAGTGGACTGCGTCCGGAGAATTTTGATCATTTAATATTCCTCCAAGCAAACAAAGTGCGGTAGAGTTGGATTGGTTTATTTCAAGTGCCTTTTGTAATGTATTTATAGCATCTGTTAACTTTCCTTGTAATCGTAACTTTTCAGCATTAAAACATAATCTGTTTGATTTTTCTTTTGTTTGATTTTCTAAATTTATTTCTGAAAGAATGTCCGCTGGAACTAAAACAAGTAAGAGTCTATCATCCTCAGACCATTGTTCATCAAATTTTTTTTCTGGAATTGCGCCAACCTTATCAGGTTCAGGAAAGTAATGCAAAATTGTCTTTTCAATATCATCATATCCTAAAATAAGAGATGCGTGCTGCACTGTATCTTGTATTCCTGGAAGAATAACAATAGGTGGTATTCCCATATCAATTAATTTTTTTAATTCCTTAATTGTGGAATTTGGGATTAAACTAATAAGTCCGTGTCGTTCTGCAAGCTCAATTCCCTCTATCATTATACTTCCTTTAATGTTAGGATATTTTTTTGCAATCTCTTTAGCTTCAAAAAATGGAAGACCAATTCCCCAATACTTTGATACTGCAGTAATTACAAGAGGCAAACAAATATTCTCTTCATTTACAATCGGTAGTGAAAGAATGTGATTAGATTCCATTACAAACCAGAATCAATTTACAATATTAAAACTATTGAATGTTGATGAATTTTTCTAAGAGAAGCTTTCCATCATCACTCATTTCCGGATGAAATTGGGTTCCAAAGATTTTATGATTGGCATATTGGAATATTTCGAATTTACAATAGTCAGATTTTGCAATTTGAACAAAACAGCTGTCAAGTTTTGAAACCAAGTAAGAATGGCTCTCAAAAACCTTAATTTTATCCTCGCAAATGGGATTTGATTTTATTATTTGAATTTCTTGAATTCCTTTATGTAATTTGTCCATTTTCTTGATTGTCCCTCCAAGTGTAAGTGCAAGGATTTCTGCACCATAACAGATTCCCAAAAGGGGTTTTTTTTCCAAAACAGCATGCCTTATTATTTTTGAGTTTACAGCATTCATCAAAGAGATGTTTTTTGTCCTTCCAGATAGAATTATTGATGAATATTTGTAAAGGTCAGAAAGAACCACTTTATCAAAGGAAAGAGTGTTAAAGACTATTTTTTTGTTGAATAAAAAATCTAAAAGGGGTTTAGTGTAGACAGAACCGTTATCTACCACTAAAAGCAATTACCCTACCCCAATTGAGATATAATGTAATTCTGGTACATTATCCACTACCACAATTGTACCTAACTTTACAGTGTTATTTTCTTCCCAGAAAATAATCTTGTCACTTCTTGGTTGGACAAAGTTCTTCAAGAAAGTCGAGATCAAATTCTTTGTGTTTTCTAGATCAGATTGTTGTAAGAAAGATGTCTTGCCCTCTTCAAATGAAAGGGGTAGTTGTATTGCTGTTGGACTCACAATTTTCAAGTTATCTGCTTCCAATATGGATTTTAGTGTAGCAATCCTACTTGCTTTATCTAGTTGCAAGGCACTTGTAACATTAGACGGAGCAACACCACTGAGTTTAGCAAGATATGCCGCATAGGCTTGTTGTGGTGTATTTCCCAATCCAACATAATATTCGCCATCAAATGCGGCACCAACAGCAGCAATGGTTCCAAGTTGTGTGACAACTCCGCCCGAACCTGCAGTATATACTGGAATAAAGTAGACATCATTGTTACCTATTCTGTAAAGAATATTATCTCCAACCCTTGGATTTCGAAGTAATGTCTGTAATTTAGCAAAATCAGGGTCCCTAGCTAGCGCTTCACGTACTGCTGATGGACCAAGAAGCTTTGTTTTAGAATCTAGTGGAACCTGATAAAATTGCATCTTGCCCAAGTCAGGATGGTCGTTTTGGACAGTCATAAAACCTGCAAGGTTTCTTCCCTGAGATCCTTGTAACTCAAGTGAGAGTAGTCCGATGAATGATGTTTTATCAAATCCTGGAGGTTGTGCCTCTATGTAATAAGTCCCTAATCCAGCTGGAACTTCATAGAAATTTTTTGCCTGTATGAATGTCGAAGTATCGGTAACATGGTATAGGTTAAACATGTCTACTTTCCAATTGAATAGCTCCTCGGGATACCGAAGCTGTTTATTGAGCCATGAAGGTGTATCAATAAAATTATTTCCATATTCGGTTACAAACATTTTTGTAAAGAAATCGTCCCCACTTTTTATCAAAGTAATGTTACCGTTGTATGTATCCATTAAGGCGTAACCAACAAGTCTAAGGTATGGATTACTTACAGACCATGGAACATTCTTTGTGTCAAAACCCACTATTAGTGGAATAAGCCAGTAGGTTTTTTGACCATCTGTAACAGGAAGAATGCCTATATTATTCCCAAATAGGGCGTATTGGAAATACGGATACAGTAATTGCATTCTATCGGAAATATCCCTATATCGGATGATATGTATTGGTTCTGTTGGATAAGAAAGGAAAAAGTTCGGTTCAAAAATTTGGCTTAGTGGTGGATTTACATCTATGCCGCCTTTTCCATTATATGTCGCATTATTTAGTTCAGCAGTTTTTCCATCTCTATTAACTGGATATGCGGCCCACGTATCTGTAAAGAGCCCTCCCTCTCCATAGTACATCACTCTTTGTTTGAAGAGATTATTACTATCTACTATTGTGCCATTACTTGCATCTAAGGTAAGAAAGCTGTTATCAACGTGAGTATAAACAAGATGTTTGTTGTACCATATATTCCCTAAACTTACAGCTGGTGGAAGAACTGGTTTCATTGAAGCTGTCCAATAAAGCGTGTCATTAAATCTCAAAATAGCATTATTTTCAAAATCTACATATGGTATAAGTCCAATTTCGGGTTTTAGTTTTGCAAGAGCCCCATCATAATCCCAAACTCTTATCTTGTTTAGTAGAGCATTGTTTTTTAGTACATAATCTAGAATAGTTGAAGCTGGGATAGAAGTTTGTTTAACCTCATGAGTGACAATCTTGATTTCGTCAAGCTGACCCAGATATCGGTTGACACCTATCTGTTGAGCTTTGTAGGGACCAAGATATTCTATTTTTCTTGCATCAGCAATGCTGTTGTTGACAGCCATTATAGAACCTACAATTACTGCGATTGTAATTATAGTCAGTATGCGAATATAGATATCGCGTTTTGAAGGGTATATGATTACTTTGGATTTGAATTTATCCACAAAATAAAATGCGATTAAAGCAAATCCTGTAGCAAGAGTTCCACCTATTGCGTATTTGGTGTTGTAATCTATCTGATCCGTAAAAAACATGTTTATGCCAGACCAAAGTATTCCGATGCCAATGATACCCTCTATCGTAGCAACATAATCAAGGAATTTTGGTTTGCCTTTTGATGCATCTTGTACATAATTTATGATTACTCTAACGATGTTGTGTAATCCAACATAAAGCACCAGACGTAAACCAATTACAGCAAGTAAGGGTGGAACTAAGATAGTAAGGGTGGGAATCATTGGAGTTACTTTACCTGATGCATACGAAGGATCTGTTGGCGGGGTTGTAAATGGAAGTGAAAATAATGTCCATATGCTTTGTACTCCAAGATCATTTCCTTGCAGCATATATGAAACTGCAAAACCAAACATAAGGTTTGTAAAGAATGCACCAAAAAGTAGGACTTTAGTGATTTGCCAAATTATAAAATTCGGGATGCTAAGCTTGTAATCTTTAAAGCTTGGTATATTTTCAGAAACAGAGTAGTTGGTTCCTTTTTTTAAAAAATTTAATGCTGCATGAATACTATACCAGGCAATGGAGGAACGGTTTTTGATATTTACTCTTATCAATACTATCGAAGCTAGTATTACAGCTGAAACAATAGAATAGTAAAGCGGTTGTGTAAATAGATGACCGAATTCTTTTACATTCATGGATAAAATTACAGCTTGATTGCTTACCATAACAAAAATTATGATACCTATCAGTGCTGCAATTCCAATTCTGATGTATCTTCCCATATCACGCGGAGGTGGATTATCTTGAGTAGATGAGCTGTACAAAATCATGGTTCCTTACTTTGCGTCAAATTAATGTCTTACCTAGAAACACTAGCAAGCGTAGAATCTCTTAAAATGCATAAATTTATGTAAATTGAGCCTAATTTTCACTATTCTTAAGTAACATAAGCTAGTCCTTTGCAAATCATGTAAAATGCGGCGTGTTTTGGTACAGAAATAGTTTCATCAAAGTATGGCCCATATTTCTTGTTTTTAAGTCTAAACGATATAGGGCAATTTGCTAAAATCTCAACTTTATCATCACCAAGTAAACAAGCATCTGAAAATGGATCGAATCTTTCCAAGTTCTTACAGAGAATTTTTGAAAGACCGCTCTTGCTATTAATTGAACCTCCTAATCTGAAGATCCTATGAATGTCCATTGTTACCTTTGGGTCTATTCTTACACCTATTGTATGTCGCATCTCTTCAAGTCTTGACTGAAAAGCGGAATATCCTGCTAAAAGTATCTCTTGAATAATTTTTGGTCGCTTTGATTTTGATCCAAAAATTTCTCTTGCAGCTCGCCCACGCCAGCCCCTTTCTCCAATATCTGGAAGCGATGTCTTCGAACTGTTTTGCCTATTAATCCCAAGAGTTTCTGGTATTACTCCATTGAACATGATATAGTCTGCCAAGTCTGCTCTTTCCCTAGAGTCCAAGGTTTGATATTCAGAATTTGTGATATGGATATGAAATCCCTCGTTTCCAGAAAAATAGACTTGGATTTTTTCTTCACTTATTGCAAGATCTTCTGTTAAAACAAGGACTAGCTTTTGTACTTCGTTCTTCGCTTCTGAAATACAATGCGGGCATGCCACTGATATTCCTTCAAATCTGTCAGAATTGCATTTAGCACATTTTAATGATTGCCCATTTATGCTTTGACAGGAATTACATTTGAAACAAGTATGTTCCTTTCTGCAAGCAAGTTTTAGATCTTTTGCATCTATATCAAATATCAGATCTGCTTCTTTCCAATCTTTTTCTGACATGGGCAAATTTGGAAAGGAGTAATATGCGTTTGAGCAATAAACATCAGATGGTACCTGTGTCATAAGCAAAAAATGCAAATCCTTGTCATTTTTTATTGTAAGGTGTCTGATCATACCTGAGTTAAATTTTTGATATCCAAATTCCAGCTCAGAAGTTCTAGAAGGAACGTGAATTAACTCAAAGTTATTAAAATAATATTCCTTCAGAGCTGCTTCCACAAAGTTTACATTTTTTTCAAGCATTTGTTTTCCTCCTTGTTCCAAACTGAACTG
>Ga0209515_10000530_pt1 | contig 68012 bp, 68 predicted proteins | sample Subgroupgradi54m_FD_187454 | JGI IMG/M metagenome (GOLD analysis project Ga0209515, IMG submission 187454) | Subsurface groundwater microbial communities from S. Glens Falls, New York, USA - GMW60B uncontaminated upgradient, 5.4 m (SPAdes)... ...
GTACTCGATCTGAAACACTGTATGACTTCCATGCCTGTAGTCCATGCGCGGCACCTCCGGTGCCGCATCTTGGAGCTAAAGCTGACCGGCTGAAAGCCGGTGGCTTGAACCCTATGATGGATAGTCAAGATACGCAGGGCTGGAAACTGGCGACGTGCGACCCTCTTCGTCCCCGTGCGGCCGGGGAGCATGTGGGGGCCCCCGCTCGTTAAAAGACCAAGAGTTAGCGAGCGCGGCCGACCGTTGCGCAGCGTGCGGCGAGGGGCACAGCGGGCGCGTGGCGAGCCGTTCGAACGATCGGCAGGGGCTAGGTAGTCGCGCGCCATGCGAGCGCTCTACAGGCCCGAACGTGACGACGCCCGCGGCAGCCGTAGAGCACGGCGAGCACGCGGGCGTCATCGGGTGGGGAAGGAGTCAGTCCTTGGATACGTCCAGACCTGATGCCCCGTGCGGCCAGTTCAACGCCTTCAAGAAGTCTTGCGTGCGCTGCGGAAGCTCAGTGTCGCCGCGAATGGCGGAAACCAGCGCATCGTAAGGCTCCATGCCATCCACCAGATGACCCGCATATCCGACCAGGTACGAGCCTACAAGCTGCAAGGCCAGCGCCATCTGGAGAGACTCGCGCCGCTCTCCCTCGTTGACGCCTCTCGCTTGCTCGGCAAGCCAGTTGACGACTTCAGCGGCGTCGAGGATCCGGTCTGCGTTCACGCTGCTGCCCCTCGAAGCCACTCCACCCCCAAGGACTCAGCGGGCGTGACTCGAGCGCGGTCGAAGTGCCCTCGCGGATCGTCGGCATAGCAGGGGGCGGACCATGCTGAGCCGCTCCAATGCCGGCGCGCATCCACGTTGCGCTCTATGCTGGCTGGATACCAACCGGGCGCAGCCGGCGGGACCTTCTGCCACCGGGGGAGTTGGGGATGTTCCGTTGCAGCTGAGCGGCCACAATCACGGGTAGCTGTCATCGCAATTTCCTTTGTTGTTGCGTTGATGGTTAGAAGCCGGGCCGGTGGTGACTCATCGACTCGGCTTCGCTATTTGGCAGCCGAACGAGAGGGTGCGATGTAGGCGTAAACCACGGTTCGTTAAATAGCAGCCTATGAGCGCTTCGTTCCAACGAAGATTAAGCGGGCGAACTTCGTGACTTCGTGCCAGCGCGAGAGCGGTCCAGCGGTCCACCCCGGTCCACCCAATTCAGCATCTAGCGTCTTACTCACAGTTGGCGCCTGGCTCCATATTTACTGTCGCCCCCATAAATTACTGAAATGGATTTTGTGAAGTGATCTGCAGTGCTTTAAAGGTTGGACCGGGGTGGACCGCTGGACCGGCGGCAAGCCCGATGCCGACATAGCGCCGGACTCGCTCACCCCCGACCCGCGGCCGGCTGTCGGCAATCTCGGGCAGCGCGGCTCTGAGGTCGGCACCGAACGTGTCTTTCGTGCCGCACTGGTTCATGCCCTGCTGGGCACACCACGTGCGCCACAGTAGATAGAGCTCGTCACGAGGCACCTGATGCTGCGGACCTAACACGCAAACGTCACGCACGAATGCAGCGATCGGAGACCCGAGGTCGGCCAATTCCTGCGCAGCGCCGGCCGACGATCGCGGCTCGACGAAGTGCCCTCGCGCCTTCAAGCGGTGCCATCCATCTACGGACCACTGAAAGATGCCGGGCAGTTCGTCCAACAGCCTGTTCGTGAGCCCTGGGTCTTCGCGGCCGAAAAAGGATTCGGTCATCTTGAGGATGACGAAGCGCGACGCCATCGCGCCCGATGCGTCGGCGATCCGCGGAAGCTCATTGGTCAGCAGCACGAAGCGGACGCCGAGACGCATGGTCACTGACGACAGGTGCTTGCGTTCCACCTCTACGCGATCCTCGCCACTGATGCGAAGCAGGTTTTCTGCCACTTGCTTGGGATCGGTTCGGCCGCCGAGTCGCGCGTCGGAGACGATGGCAACCAGCTTGCCCACAAGGCCCTGTAGTCCGAACTGCGCGGCCATGCTCGAGAGGGTCGGCCCTGTGACGTTCGCGGCGCCGAGCATGTCGGTCAGCACGCGGGCAATCGTTCCTTTCCCGGATCGCTTGGGGCCGACGATCAGAAAGATTTTCTGTTGCGACGTGTCGGGTGTCAGCAGGTAGCCGAACATCTCTTGAAGCGTGGCAATCGCTTCGGTGTCGTTCGGCCACACCTGACCCAGGAACTGGTGCCACTGCACCGGCGCTGCGGCTTGCGGTTCGTAGTTGAACGGGACCGCGTTCATGTTGAAGAAACGCGGCGTCGCGGGGAGCATTCGGCGCGTCGACAGGTGCAGCAGTCCGTTCGCCGTTGCCACGAGTTCACCAGGTGGCGCCGTCTCGTCCCCACTGATCCAACACGGCGCCGAATGCGTCGAGTCGAGATGCGCGGCGGCTTTCAGTGCATCAAGCAGGTTCGAGACTTTCGATTGCGTCGGGCGGTACATCGTCTCGCCCTCGGTGTCGAGGAACGCGTAGAGCATTGCGCGCACGTCGGGCGTCGTCATCTCTGCCCAGCGCGAGGCGCCCCATCGGTAGAAGGTGTCTTGCCACGCCTTCAGGCAGGGGCCGTCAGGGTGGGTGTAGCGCCGTTGGATCAACGCCCGCGCCGCGTTGTATGGGTCGCACGACAGCAACTCATATTTGCGCTCGGGCCCGGCCGCGAGTGCTGGTGCTGCGGCGTCGCTCCGCTTGTCTTTGAGTACGTCGCGCTGTTGCGCACGAGCGGCGTCAATCGTTCGGGGCAGGTAGTCGTCTCGGTCGTACTTCTCACGCATCAGCCCTGACTGCCGCAACAGCCTGTTGATGCGCCCAGAATCGCAACCGGTCCAAAAGCACAGGTGCGCACAAAGGGCCGCGTCGGCACTGCTGCGATCGAACACGTCACCCGTGCTTGAGGGGTACGCACGGCTCAGCACGGGCGCGTCGGCGCGCCACAGGTCGGCGAATGTCGCCTTGCCCCCGAACACACCGGCGGCGCTACGTGACTGCATGGCGCGCCGTAGCAGTTCGACATCGGACTCAGGCCCTACCCAGTCGGCACGCGGGCCATCGTCGGGCATGTCGACACCTGCAGCAGCTGCACGCGGCGGAAAGTAGCGCGCCAGGAAAGCGGGTAGCGCCGCACAGTGCTCGGCGAGCACGCCCACGGGTTGCGTGCCGAGTGCGATAAAGCGAAGCTCCGTGTATGCCTCGGCGCCAAGGTCGGTGCGCTTCTTTGCGTGCGGGGGTGGCGAGCGATGCCGCCCCCAGATGTGCAGCCCGCGGCCTGACTGCGATATCTCTACGCACGTGCCGGGCAGCGCGGCGCACAGTTCACGCGACAGGTCAGACCACGATCCATCGGCCTGCAATGCACCATCAATGTCGACGCAAAACAGGTCATCGGCCGCGGTCAGGACCAGGCCGATGGTGAACGGCGGGCCCCACGCAGCGGCGATGCCCGCAGCGGTCGCATAGTCGGTCCAAAACGCGGGATTGTGGGCGTCGATGACGCTGCCGGTGCGGTGGTCTACGGGCAGCTTGTCGGTGCGCCCGTCCGGCCGGGGGACCAGTAGAACGACGATCCATTGTCGGTAGGGGAGCTCTCCGAGAGGATGAGCCACGTCAAGCCCCCATCGCTGCGGCGGTCGATCCGGGCGGCAGCCCGAACGCGTCGTCGAACCCCGCGAGGTCGGTCGGCAGATCGAATACGCCGAGTCCTACGAATGCGCGTTTCACGTCGGCCAGTGTCACGCCCGCGGCAATGGCGCGCTCAAGGCGCTTGCGATGCTTGCGAGACCGGTTCGCACGCCGCGTGCAGGACGGGCACACGAACGCCGAGGGATCGCTTGGGGCCATGCGTGAGGGGTCGCGGACTTCGGCGCTGCCGGGCCCGAGGGCCGACGTGCCGCAGCCGGCGCAGCGCGGGCGGACTTGATCCCCCGCGGTTGAATCGCGATAATCCATTTTGCCTTGTTCTCTTTCGACGCCTCGGTCCCTGCAACGGTCCGGGGCGTTGTTCATTGCGGGAGTGGCCCGTGGTCAGACGACACGTGTTTTCATCCACTCGCGCACGTCGTCAGTGCGCCACGCCGTCACGCGGTCGGAGAGCTTCACCGGTTGGGGGAACTTCTCGGCCTTGACCCAGCGCCAGAGCGTGGCCGCACTGACCGGGACCACTTGTGCCAATAGGCGCGACTGGCGGATGTACGCGGATGCGGGAAGGGCGCCGAGTGTTTCGGTAGGGTGGGTCATGGCGACTCATTGAGATGGAGTGCCGTCACGATGCGCGCCGGCGCCGTGGAAGTCACGCCGCGCTATTTCGGTAATTCCGCTACTTAACTATTCGCATGGTTCGGCGGCCCCCGCGCTTGCGGGCCGCAACCCCTATGCGCGTTTCTTCGTCAGGAACGCAGCCCAATCCCGCATCAGCGCCCGGCGCTTCTCGAACATGGTGGAGCGCTGATACGCGGCTTCTACCTTGTCGGGCAGCCGGTGCGCAAGGGCATGCTCGGCAAGTTCGCGGGGGTAGTTCGTTTGCTCTGCGCACCATTGCCTGAACGTCGATCGAAACCCGTGCACCGTGATTGGCTCGCCGGCAGCGTCCTTCGTACCCGTGCCGCGCACGAGCTCGAGCATTGCCATGTTGGACAGCGGCTTGCCTTCACGCGCGCCAGGGAACACCCAGGGCGAACCGTCGTTCTCTGATTTCATTCGCTTGAGCAGCAACAGGGCGCGGTCACTGAGGGGCACTGTGTGCTGCACACCAGCCTTCATGCGGTCGGCGGGGATCGTCCAGGCCTTCGCCTTCATATCGATCTCAGCCCACGTCGCGCCGATCGTCTCGCCAGTGCGCGCGGCCGTCAGGATTGTGAATTCGAGCGCGGGCGCCGCGACGCCTTCGTGCGCTCGTATCGAAGAGATGAATTCAGGTGTCGCCGTGTAGTCGAGGGCTGCATGGTTTTCGCTCTTGGCAACCTTGCTCGGCTTCGCCATCACGCCTTCAAGATGCCCGCGCCATGCGGCCGGGTTGTCGCCGCTTCGGTAGCCGTGCACCTTCGCCCAATCGAGCACCGACTCTATGCGCTGGCGCACACGCGATGCAGTCTCGGTCTTGGTCGTCCATATCGGGTCGAGGCACTTGCGCACCAAGCCGGTATTGATCGACGATACGGGCAGGGCGCCGATGTGGGGGTGTGCGTACGTTGCAAGCGTGTTCTCCCACTGCTGCGCATGCTTGACGTTCGACCACTCGGCGCGCTTGTCGGCGATGTAGCGGTCAGTGCAATCCTTGAACGTCACAACCGTGGCGGCGGCGGTCATCTGCTTTGCGTCTCTCGCGGCAATCGGGTCGATGCCGTCAAGCAGCATCTGCCGGCATTCGCGAGTCCTTGCGCGAGCCTCAGCGAGCGAAAGCACGCTCAGCGAACCCAGACCCATCTCGCGGCGTCGGCCGTGCAGAGTGAACTGATAGACCCAGCTTTTCGAGCCGGCGCGGGAGACCTGCAGATGCAGGCCGTTCCCATCGAGGTAGTAGCCTGGGGTCGTTGCGGCCCTAACCGCCAGGGCGTTCAGTCGTTCGGTCGTCTTCATTGGGTCCGCCTAGGTTGCGTACCCCCAATTCTACCCCCATTGAATGGGGGTAACGTGGAGCGACTATTTGACACGTCACGAGATGATGAATCGGCCTGCATGCTGCGCCAATGCTACGTTTGTGCGACGCCATGAGACGGTACGGAGTTCGATTCCCGCGGACTCCGGCTCCGCCAAGAACAAAGCCACCCTCGCGGTGGCTTTTTTCTTGGCCGCAATCAGGCGCATACTGCCCCGCGATGCACGACCACCCTGGGGAGCTACCGTGAACCTTCAGAACCGTTCGCTGCTGATCTGCGCCTTGCTCGCCGCCGCACTCTTCGGCTGCGCAGCCCCCGAGCCCACGCCCGCTCCCACTCAGGCGCCGCCCAGCCCGCCGGCGGCAACGCCGCCGCCGGTCGCCGCGCCGGCCCCGGCGCCGTTGGTGGCAGCGCCGTTCCCCGATGCGGTGGCGCGCGCCGGCAAGCGCCTGTTCGACGACACGGCGCAGCGCCTGGGCACCGAGCCGCGGGTGTTGATCATCGACCCGCTGATCGACGCGAGCTCGGGCGCCCAAACCCTCGCGTCGAGCGAGATGGGCCGTTGGCTCTCGCAGCAGGTGCAGGCCGCGCACCCCGAGTGGTCGGTGAAGGACTTCAACCGCGGCTCGCTGGCATCGGCGCCGCTGCTCCTGATCGGCACGCTGACCGCCATCAACACCAAGCCCGCGTCCGGCGACCCGGCCGACGCGTTTCGCATTTGCCTGCGCATCTATGACCTGAAGACCGGGCGTGTCGTCGCCAAGGGCCTGGATCGTGCGACCGTCGATACGGTCAACGCCGAGCCGCTGCCGGTGTTCCGCGATAGCCCGACCTGGCACAAGGACAAGACGGTCGCCGGCTACATCAAGTCGTGCCAGGCCACGCCCAACGTCGGCGACCCGATCGACCCGACCTACATGCTGCGGCTGCCCGCGGCGGCTGTCATCAACGAGGCGCAGATCGCCTATGGCGAGAAGCGCCTGGCCGATGCAGCGCGACTCTTCAAGGAAGCCAGCGCCGTCGCCGAGCCCGAGGATCTGCGGGTGCTCAACGGCCTGTACCTGACGAGCTGGCGGCTCGGCCGCCAACGCGAGGCCGGCGAGGCCTTCCGCAAGATCGTCGCGCAGGGCATTGCGGCGCGGCAACTGCCGCTCAAGCTGCTGTTCACGCCCGGCAAGGCGCTGCCGATTACGCTGCCCGACCTGCAATCGCAGTACACGATGTGGATGCGCGAAGTGGCGCAGGCGTCCGACACGAGCGGCGCCTGCCTGCGCGTCGTCGGCCACACCAGCCCGACCGGCAGCGCGACGATCAACGACACCTTGTCGGGGCTGCGCGCGACCTACGTCAAGGAGCGGCTCGAGCGCAACGTCGGCAAGCTGCGCGGCCGGGTCGACTCGCAGGGTGCCGGCTCGCGCGAGAACCTGATCGGCCTCGGCACCGACGACCTGCGCGACGCGCTCGACCGGCGGGTCGAGTTCAAGGTGGTCGAGTGCTCGGGGGTCGCGGCCAAGACCTGACCGGATAATCCGCGGGTGACCGAAACACCCCCGCACAACCCCTGGCGCCTGTCGATCGCGCCGATGATGGACTGGACCGACCGGCACTGCCGCTACTTCCATCGCCTGCTGACCGAGCGCACGCGGCTGTACACCGAGATGGTCACGACCGGCGCGCTGCTGCACGGCGACGTGCCGCGGCACCTGAACTTCAACCCCGAGGAGCACCCGGTCGCGCTGCAGCTCGGCGGCAGCGAACCGGCCGACCTGGCGCACGCGGCCAAGCTGGCGCAGGACTGGGGTTACGACGAGGTCAACCTGAACTGCGGCTGCCCCAGCGAACGGGTGCAGCGCGGTGCCTTCGGGGCCTGCCTGATGGCCGAGCCGCAGCTGGTCGCCGACGGCGTGAAGGCGATGTGCGACACGGTGGCGATTCCGGTCACGGTCAAACACCGCATCGGCATCGACCAGCAGGAAAGCTACGACTTCGTGCGCGACTTCGTCGGCACCGTGGCGGCCGCCGGCTGCCAGGTGTTCACGGTGCACGCCCGCAACGCCTGGCTCAAGGGCTTGAGCCCGAAAGAGAACCGCGAGGTCCCGCCGCTGCGCTACGAGCTCGTGCACCGCCTCAAGCGCGACTTTCCCGAGCTCACGGTCTGCCTCAACGGCGGCGTGACCCACGAAGCCCAGATCGCGACCGAGCTCGAGCACCTGGACGGCGTGATGGTCGGTCGCGAGGCCTATCACAACCCCTGGCTCCTGACCGGCTGGGACACCCGCTTCTTCGGCCAGGCGCCGCGCCAGCGCGAGCGGGTGCAGGTCGAGGCCGCGATGGTCGACTACATGGAGCGCTGCGTCGCCGCCGGAGAACCCTGGTCGCATGTGTCGCGCCACATGCTGGGCCTGTGGAACGGCCTGCCGGGCGCGCGGCGCTGGCGCCAGGTGTGGTCGGACCATCGCCGCAAGAGCGCCCCGCCGCGCGAGGTCGCGCGGGCCGCGGCGCACGCGCGCCAGCAGGGCGCGCTGGCTGCGCCCGAGACCGCGGCAGGTTGAGCGGCCAGACCCGGGCGGCCAAGTCACCCGGGCACGTTGACCCCTCACCCCAACCCTCTCCCCCGAGTACGAGTACGGGGGAGAGGGAGCTACGGTGTGCCCCCTCTCCCGCTTGCGGGAGAGGGTTGGGGTGAGGGTGTGCACCGGTCGCCATGCATCAAGCTGAAGTTCGTGGCCAATTAGGAGAGCGCTTGCATTTCCGCCGAGTTCGACAACGTCGAGGCGAGCAGCGGCGGCGCGCGCAAGGGTGCAGAATTCAAGGTCATGATCCCTTGCATCAGTGTCGTGGGCGGAACCGGCGCTGCGCCGGAGCTGGCGCAGGCGCAGGCGCCGGTGCCGGTGCCTGGCCGCCGGATCCTGATCGTCGACGACAACGAAGACGCCGCCGAGAGCATCGCCCGCTTCCTCGAGCTCGAGGGCCACGAGGTCAAGACGGTCGGTGACGGACCGCAGGCGATCGCCTGCGTGCCGGTGTACGCGCCGCAGGTCGTCGTGCTCGACATCGGCCTGCCGGGCTTGAGCGGCTACGAAGTCGCCAAGCGGCTGCGCCAGATGCCGGTGACGCAAGACGTGCTGCTGATCGCGCTGACCGGTTACGGCCAGAAGGAAGACCAGCAGCGTGCCATCGATGCCGGCTTCGACCGCCACTTCGTCAAGCCGACCGACCCGCAAAAGCTGGTCGAGCTGATTGCCCAATGGCCAGTGCAGCCGGTCGGCGCGGTGCTACGCCCTCCTGGGGTTCTGCAGCGCTGAACGGGCCGGGCGCGCCGGCCACGTCGCGAGCACCACGGCCGCGAGCGCGAGGGCAAACGCGGCGACCTGGACGGCGCTGAATCGCTCGCCCAGAAACAGCACGCCGACCGCGGCGGCGCTGACCGGCAGCATCACCGTGAAGATGCCGGCCGACGACGCCGGCACATGTTTGAGGCCGGTCATCCACAGCCACACCGTGATCACGCTGGCGGCGATCGAATAGAACAGCAGCAGCCACCAGATGCCGGCCTGCACCGCGCCGTGGTCGAAGCCGAGCGCCTGCCAGACGCCGAACGGCGTGACCAGCGCCAGGCCCCACAGGTTGACGAGCGCGCTGATGCGCTTGGCTGACATGTTGCCGGTGAGGCGCTTGCCGATCACGACATAGCTCGCTTCGCAGACGACGGCGCCGAACAGCAGCAGGTTGCCGAGCCACGAGCCGCCGCCGGCGCCGTCGTCGCCCGAGTGCTTGACCAGGGACACCAGCGCGATGCCGCTCACCGCACAGGCGATGCTCGCCGCCACGCGCGGCGTGATGCGTTCGTGCAGGAACATCCACGACAGCAGCGCGACGACGGCCGGAATGGCCGCCATGATCACGCCCGCGGCGAGGGCAGTCGTCAGCGAAATGCCGAACAGCATGCAGACCGAGAACAAGAAGTTTCCGAGGAAGGATTCGAGGAACAGCAGCTTGCGGTCATGCGCACTGAGCGGCGCTTCGCCGGGGCCGCGCCGCACCCAGCCGGCCATCGCGAGCGCGGCAATGCCGAAGCGCATCCAGGCGAGAAGGAACACCGGGAACACGACGACCAGCAGCTTCGAGAGGCCGACGTAGCTGCCGACCAGCGCCATCGCGGCGGCGAGGCAGAGGTAGGAGAGCCAGGGTTTGTGATGTTGTTGCGGTGGCGTCATCGGGATCGTTGCCTGGACGAAGTGGCGATGATGCCGGAGGTCACGCGGGTTCGCTGCCGCGGCCGCGCAGGCAGCGTCAGCGCAAGCCGGAGGGGCTGGTATCGAGCTCGCGCCGGATCAGGCGCCGCAAGCTCGTGCTGTCGCGATAGCCACGCCGCTGGCTGCACCATGACCCGGTCGTCGCAGCCGCCGAGCGGTGGATCGTCCGCCGGCTAAGCGCTTCAGCGCCTCGCCGCTAGCGCGACCATGCCCTTCGCTTTCAGGCTGTCGAGCAGGCCGACCAGAGTCTTGTCGACGAGGTCGTTGTCGACGCGATGCGTCAGAACGTGGGTGACTGCGCTGCCGTGTCGGCAACAAGCGTCGCCTGAACGCGGGCGTATTCGTCACCGAAGTACATGACGCCATTCGACACTGCCGAGGCGGTGGCCGGCGCGACGGTGCGTGCGTTGGCAGCGCTCACCACCTGGCCGCAAGCGATCAGGGTCGGCGCGATCGCGACGATGAGGGCAGCGGCATACAACGCGTGCGAAGTGCTCGAGTTTGGATTGTTCATGAAGACTCCTTGGTCGACCTGCAAAGGCGAAACATGTGGTTACACCACCGATGCTGTTGTATCGCGCGATGGCTTGTTTGCCCACCCCGGACCACTGGCTCACGCCGTGACGAATGACACTGCAAGCGCGTGCCGAATGCGATATCCGTGCTTAAGGCACGGAGCACTTGTCTCCATCCATCACCGGGACAAGAATCGCCCTGCGGGACAGATGTCCCCGATCCATCCAACGGAGACGAGATGACCACAGTTCTGGAGACCGCCAAGCAGAAGGTGGTGGACCTGGAGAAGGAGTCCGCCAAGAACCAGCCCAAGATCGCCGATGTGCTGAAGAACCTCGAAGCCGCGATCACGAAGAAGGATGGGCCGATGCTCGACCTCTACTACGACCGGGTCGACGACACCAGCGCGCTGATCGTCGACACCCTGCGCCACAGCACGGCGGCCCTTGCGGCGCTGGCCGAGTTGCGCAAGGACAAGGAGTTCATGGAGACCAAGTTCGAAGTCGTCAAGGCACTCACGCTCAAGGTCGAAGCGACCAAGACGCGCCTGACCGAACAGCTGGTCAAGATCAAGGACCTGCAGAAGAAGGCGAACAAGGCCATGGACGCCTTGCAGGGCGGACAGGACGAGGCGGTGGCCAAATACGCCGAGCTCGAGGCTCGGGTCAATGACAAGAAGAAGCAGATCGAGAAGAAGCACAAGGAGCTGCAAGCCCTGGTTGCGCTTGCGGACAAGGCCGTTTCAGCCAAGAACCAGAAGGGCTTGACCGATGCCCGCACGAAGATCATCGGCTTGTTCGGCGACGACAAGATCCAGCTCGGCGTCCTCGACCGGGACATCAAGACCTTCCTCGTCAAGTACAAGAACGCAGGGCTCAACACCGACGCGAACTGGCTCAAGGACGAGGTCTACAAGATGCAGTCCATCGTCGAGGACGGCGAGGCAGAGCGGGACCGGCTGCTCAAGCTCGGCCAGATCCAAGCCGCCGCCCCGCCCGCCAGCAAGGCGCCCGAGCTGAGCAACGCCGAAATCGCCAAGGCCGGCAAGGCGCTCGGCTTCGAGTCCAAGGACAACGCCAAGCTCGGCAAGATCCTCAACGACATGCCGCGCGACAAATGGGCCGCCGAGCTGGGCAAGCTGGCGAAGACCGCGGGCCTGAAGGAAACCGACGGCAAGGTCCTGTTGCAGCAGCTCAACAAGCTGGACTTCATCAAGAAGATGTTCTTGATCGACATCTGAGCGTGGCGCCGGCCGGCGGCCGCCGGCGTGCGCCAGCGCACAGACACACCGGCTCGGCCAGTGCACCGTGCATCGAATCGCCGTGAAGGATTCGCCATGCACCCGACCTCCGCCATGTCCCTCCGAGGCTTGGCCGCCTTGCTCGCCGCATCGATGCTCTGGCCGGCATGGGCGGCCAAGCCGGCGCCGCAGGCGTCTGCCAACGCGTCGCCCGAAGCGGTCTACCAGAAGGAGCGCGCAGCCTGCCTGCAGGGCGCGTCGCCGCAGGGCCGTGGCACCTGTTTGCAGGAGGCCGGCGCCGCGCTCGCCGAGGCGCGCCGCGCCCGGCTCGGCAACGGCGAAGACGCGAGCGACCGGTCCAGGAATGCCGAGCAGCGCTGCAAGAACGTCGCCGTCGCCGACCGCGACAGTTGCCGGCGCATGGCGCATGGCGAGGGCACGGTGTCGGGCTCGGTCGATGGCGGCGGCGTGATCAAAGAGCTGACCACGGTGACCGTCGGACCAGCGGTCGTGATTCCGCCCGCGCCTGCGGCATCGCGCTGAGGCGCGGGGCCACCGCGGTCGCGCCGTGCACAAGCCCGAAGAGATCGCCGACAAGCTGTTCGGCGTCAAGTTTTCGGCGTTGGACGAGCGAGCGCAGAAGGTCGCGCGCCATGTCGCTCAGCGCAAGCACATCGCGCGCAACCCGGCGAGAGAGCTCGACGCAGCGGCGTCGCCCGGCCAGCGCGCCGCCGACGCGGTGGCCCGCTTCGGCGGCTCCTGGACCTTCGTCGGCCTGTTCGCCGCGACCATGTTGCTGTGGGTCGGGCTCAACGCGGTGCTGCTGCTTGTTGCCGGCAAGACCTTCGACCCCTATCCGTACATCCTCCTGAACCTGTTCCTGTCGATGCTTGCGGCCATCCAGGCGCCGATCATCCTGATGTCGCAGAACCGCCAGTCCGAGAAGGACCGCGTCACCGCCGAGCACGACTACGAGGTCAACCTCAAGGCCGAGCTCGAGATCATGCTGCTGCACGAGAAGATCGACGCGCTGCGCGAGACGCAGTGGGCCGAGTTGCTCGAGATGCAGAACCAGCAGCTCAAGCTGCTGGCCGGCTTGATGCAGGCCAGAGCCCTGTAGCTCAGCGGTCGAGCTCCGCGTAGGCATGGCGGTCCGCGGCATAACAGCCGCAGGCGGCCGCTTCGAGCCCGCTGCGGTCGAGCACCGTGATGTCGCCGCGGTGGTAGTCGATCAGCCCGCCGCGCTGCAAGGCCTTGGCTGCCGTCGTGATGCCGACCCGGCGCACCCCCAGCATGTAGGCGAGGAACTCGTGCGTCACCCGAAAGCGGTCGGCGTGGCAGCGGTCCTGGCTCATCAGCAGCCAGCGCGCAAGGCGCGGCCCGAGCAGGTGGAAGCGCTGGCACGCCGCCGCCGTGGCAAGCTGCACCATCAGCACCGCAAGATAAGCATCGAGGCCACGCTGCAACGCCGCGCTGCCCGCGAGCTCGCGCCGGAAGGCGGCTGCGCCGATGCGCCAGGCGGCCCCCGCGCCTTGCACCACCGCATGCACCGGCGACACTGCCGCCCCAAGCGCCAACTGGGTGCCCAGCATGCCCTCGCGGCCCACCATGCCGACCTCGACGCCCGGGCTGCCATCGATCCGTGCGACCAGCGAGATGAAACCTTCGATCGGAAAGTAGACGTGGCGGGTCGGCTGGCCCGGCTCGCCCAGCACCTCGGCCAGCACCAGCTCGACCGGCTCGCAGATCGCCAGCAGGCGCAGCCGGTCCTTGCGCGGCAGCAATTCGATCAGATGATTTTCAACAGCGGCCAAGGGCGCTCCGGTGGACAGTCGGGCCTGTCGAGTACAACAGTCTGCGCCGCGCGCCGCGCCGCCACTGTCTGCCAGCGCACACAAGGCGCAAACTGAGTAGTGACGAAGCTCAGGTCGCCCGCGTCATCCCGGCGAACGCCGGGATCCACTGCCCGAAGGGCCCACGAGCGCGCTTCCACGCGCGCAGGCTGAACGAGTGGATACCTGCGTTCGCCGGTATGACGGCGGGGTTGGCGTTGCCGCGCACCGGCATCTTCTGTGGCTGAAGCATGTCGCTAATCAGGAGGCAGGAGGCGCAATGACTTGATGCTGTCAGCTCGCCTGCACCTTCGGCAGCAGCCGGTCGTACTCGGTCTTGACCACCGCATAACACTCGCAGGTGCGCTTCTCGAGCCCCGGCCGGTCGAGCACCGAAATGCGGCCGCGGGCATAGCGGATCAGCCCGGCCTGCTGCAGCTTGAGCGCCGCTTCGGTCACGCCTTCGCGGCGCACGCCGAGCATGTTGGCGATCAGTTCCTGCGTCATCGCCAGGTCGCTGCCGCGCAGCCGGTCCAGGCTCAGCAGCAGCCAGCGGCACAGCTGCTGGTCGAGCGAATGGTGGCGGTTGCAGACGGCGGTCTGCGCCATCTGGGTGATCAGCGCCTGGGTGTAGCGCAGCAGCAGGTGCAGAACCGGGCCGGCGCGGTTGAACTCGTCCTTCATCATCTGCGCGCTCAGGCGAAAGCCCTCGCCGGCGCTTTGCACCACCGCTCGGCTCGGCGTCGATTCGCCGCCCATGAACAGCGAGATGCCGACAATGCCCTCGTTGCCGACCACGGCAATCTCGGCCGAGGCGCCGCTTTCGAGCACGTAGAGCAGCGAGACGATGGAGGTGGTCGGGAAGTACACGTGGTGCAGCGTGCTGCCCGATTCGTACAGCACCTGGCCGAGCGGCATCGTCACCCGCTCGAGCTGCGGCAGCCAGCGCTCCAGCTCCGCGCTCGGCAGTACGGCGAGCAGCTGGTTGTCCTTGGGCTCGGGACCGATCGGCATGGCCCGACCAGTGTAAATCGGCGGCGTGTGCCCGTGTTCGCCAGCGCACCCGCGGCGCCGGGGGTCAGGCGGCGTCCGGCGGATCGATCGGGGAGGCGGTGCTCGTGTCCGCCAGGGGCAGCGTCACCACGAATTCGCTGCCGCGGTCGGTGCCTGCGCTGCTGGCATGCACGCTGCCGCCATGCGACTCGACCAGCTCGCGCACGACTGCCAGGCCGATGCCCAGGCCGCGGCTGTGGAAGGCCACGGCGCGCGTGCCTTGCACGAACAGGTCGAAGATGTGGGGCAGCGCGTCGGGCGTGATGCCGATGCCGTTGTCGGCGACAGTGACCACGATCGTCTCGCCCTGAACCTGCGCGCTCAACGAGAGCTGGCCGCCGTCGGGGGTGTACTTGGAGGCGTTGTCCATCAGGTTGTTGAACACCTGCGCCAGGCGCACCCCGTCGCCGTTGACCATCAGCGGCACGCCCGGCAGCTCGGTCTTCAGGCGCTGGGACCTCGCTTCCATGGCCGGCCGGCAGGTCTCCACCGCCAGGCTGATGATGCCGGCCAGGTCGACGATGCTGGATTCGAGGCGGAACTTGCCGATGCTCACGCGCGACCCGTCGAGCAGGTCTTCGACCAGCCGCGACATGTGGGCCACCTGGCGCACGATCACGAACTTCAGGCGGGCGAGCAGCGGCACGTCGATGCGGTCGTGGTCGAGCAGCGCGGCCGCGGTGCGGATCGGATTCAGCGGGTTGCGCAACTCGTGCGCCACCATCGCGAGGAACTTGATCTGCGCCCGGTGCGCGCTCTGGACTTCGTCCTCCAGCGCTTGCGCCGTGACGGCGGACATCACCAGCTGTTCGTTGGCCTCGCGCAGGTGGCGGAACTGCGGTTCATGCAGGGCCTGCGAGGCGTCGCTGCGCGGCGCCGGCGCTTGCCGCGGATCGGGCGCCGGGTTGCCGGCCTGCGGTTCGGCATGGAAGGCGAAATTGCCGGGGCCGCGTCGCTTGGCCCGGTACATCGCAGCGTCGGCCAGATGGATGAGGGCGACCGCATCCTCCGTGTCCTCGGGGTAGATGCAGATCCCGATGCTCGCCGACAACTGCAGCGACAGCCCGCCGAGCACACAGGGCGCCGCGATGGCGGCCAGCATCTTCTGCGCGATCCGCTCGGCATCGGCGGTCTGCACGACATCGGCCAGCAGCACCAGGAACTCGTCGCCGCTGTGGCGGCTGACGGTGTCGGATTCGCGCACCGCCGCCTCGAGCCGGCGCGCGACCCACTGCAGCACGGCGTCGCCGGTCGCGTGGCCGTGGGTGTCGTTGACCTGCTTGAAGCCATCGAGGTCGAGAAAGCACACCGCGAGCCGGTTGCCGTTACGGCGTGCCAGCGCGATCGCGTGGCGCAGCCGGTCGAGCAGCAGCGCCCGGCCGGGCGTGTCGGTCAGCGGGTCGCGCTTGGCCGCGCGCGCCAGCTCGTCGAGGTTGCTCTTCGCGGTGTCGGCAATGGTCTGCGCATGCATCGCGGTGACGACCAGCCTCTCGTTGGCCTCGAGCAGTTGGGCGGCGCGGGTCGCGTCGAACTCGCGCTGCACCTGCGCCAGGTCGACGCGCAGGGCTGCGAGCTCGGCGCGCACCCGATCCGCCTGCTGGTTCAGCACCGCCAAGGTTCGTTTGCCGTCTGGCACCTGGCGCGCGTCGGCGCGGTCGTTCATGATGGCATCTCAGAGGCTGAGAGTTTCTCCGCTGTCATCCCGGCGAACGCCGGGATGACAGAGCTGTGGCAGGATTTTTCAAGCACTTCAGGCGTCCCCGACGGCGCCACCCGCTGCCCGGCGCCGGGTCGGCATGCCGCCCAGCAGCCCTTCCTGGTCGACCAGCATCTCGCCGATCCGGATGCCGCCGTCATCGATGTCGAACAGGTACAGCCCGTTCGAGTGTGCACTCGAACGCACCTTGGCCACCGCGATCACGCGCTGCAAGCGGCTGTCGACTTCGATGTAGCGCTGCACGACGATCGCGTCGGTGAGAAAGGCGGTGCCATAGGGGCTGAAGCGCAGGTCGGTGAACCGGTCCTCGAGCTCCGACGTCATCAGCACGGTGACACCGGTGCTTGCGAGCGCCGACACCATGCGCGCCAGCGACTCGCGAAAGTCGTCGCGAAAGGTGGGCGCCAATACGAGCTCGAAGCCCGACAGCGAATCGATGACGACCCGGGTCGCCTTCAGGCGGCGGATCTCGGCGATCAGCAGGCCCGAGATCTCGTCGACCGACAGGCCTGGTGCGCGGGTGTCGATCACGCCGACCCGGCCGCTGTCGATCAGCTCGACCATCGCCTGCCCACGCGAGCGGTTGGGGCGCTGCTCGAAGGCCGCGATGACGCCGGTCTCTCCGCCACGTGCGCCTTCGGCGAGAAAGGCCCCGGCCAGAATGCTCTTGCCCGCCCCCGACGGGCCGGCCACCAGCAGCGAGTAGCCACGCGGCAGACCGCCGCCCAGCATCGTGTCGAGCTCCGGCACGCCCACGCTCAGGCGCACCGCCGTCGGCGACCCCGACCCGTTTTCGACCGCCTGGTCGAATTGCGGTGGCGCGAACACATGGACCCCGGCGGGGCCGATGCGAAACGTGTGAAGCCCCGGCAGCGTGGCTTGGCCGCGCATTTTCATGATCTCGAGCTTGCGCACCATCGAGTTGCGATGAACGCTCTGGCGCAACCAGATCAGCCCGTCGGCAACGGTGAAGATCGGACTCGGTTCGCTCTCGTTGAAATATTCGCCGACCAGGAAGGTGGTGGCCTGCCAGCTCGTCATCAGCATGCCGAGTTGCTGGACGAACTGCTCCAGGCTGATGAAGGAGTTGCCCTGAGCCTGGTTGGCCAGCACCACCGAACGGAACGAGTCGACGAACACGAGCCCCGGGCCGTGCGCCTGGACCTCGGCGACGACGCGCGCCAGCACCTTGTCGAGATCGCCCGCCGCGGTGTCGTCGGCGAGGTTGATGAAGCGGATCGAGCGACTGACCATCTCGCTGTCGAAGAAGTCGAACTGCTGCATGTAGCGCAGCATCTTCAGCGGCGGCTCGCCGAGCACGGTGAAGTACAGGGCGGGGCGCTCGGGCGTGGCGAGCGCAAACATGATCTGGTGCGCGAGCGTCGTCTTGCCGCTGCCGGGCGCCCCGGCGATGAGATTGAACGAGAACTCGGGCAGGCCGCCGCCGAGCACCTCGTCGAGGCCCGGCACGCCGGTCGGCAGTCTGCGGATGCTTGCTTTGCCTTGGGTCATGGCGATGTGTCCTGCGCGGCGTGGCCGCTTGACGGGTTGTCCCACACGGATTTCAAGAGACGTTCGGTGAGCGCGTCACCGATCAGGTTGGCCAGGAGGCCGCGAAACGTCTGCAGCAGCGCCTGGCTGGCGGTTGCGGCGTTCGGACTCGATTGCCCGGCGAGTGCCGTGCGCAGGGCGGTGAAGTCGCCGGGCTGCAGCGCGCCCTCGTGCGCCGCCGCAAGGCATGGGTGGTCGGCGCGTGCGAGGTACAGGCTGCGCTGGTAGAGTGCCGCGACCCCGCGCTTGCCGATGATCCGCGACAGCGCCGCTTCGACACGGCGCCAGGTCGAGGTGGCCGCGTCGGCCACACGGCCGGCATCGGCGTCCCGCGCTGCGTGATCCGCAGGGGCCGTCGTCCGGTTCGGTTGCGCGTCGGTTGGCATTGTGGGTCCCGGCTAGTTGAGCACCGCGCCGGCGACGCCGGGTGCCGCACGTACCGGCCAGCGGATCAACGAGCAATTTTTCATGCGAGTCCTCGGTTGTGCCGCGGCGTCGCCGAAGGACATTGAATGCAGTGTAGGGGTCGCGAACACGGCCGTTCGTCTGCTAGCGCACAGAGTAGCGTAGGACGGCAAGCCGAATCAAGTGGTGTCGACACGCCCTCTGTCCACAGGTAGGACGGGGCCCACGCCAGGTCGGGCGCTCGGACCACGCGCCGCAGTCGTCGCAGGCCCCAAGCTGCATCATCTTCAGGAGAACTCCATGAGTTTCGCAATCAAACTCGCCTTTGCCGCATCCGCACTCGCGCTGGCCGCTCAAGCGAGCGCACAGGTGACGTTCTACGAAGGCGAAGCCTTTCGCGGACGTGCATTCAGCTCCGCCAGGCAGGTCGAGAATTTCCAGCGCACCGGGTTCAACGACCTGGCCTCGTCGGCGATCGTCGACCGCGGCCGCTGGGAAGTCTGCGAAGACGCCCGCTTCGAAGGCCGCTGCGTCGTGCTGCGCCCCGGCAACTACGAATCTTTGCGCGGCATGGGCATGAACAACCGCATCTCGTCGATGCGGCCGGTGCGCAACCACGGGCGCTACGACAACGAGGCGCCCGAGCCCGCGATGGCGCCGGCTTACGAGTTTCGGCGCCGCCCGAGCGAGCGCATGTTCGAGGCGCCTGTGACGTCGGTGCATGCGGTGGGCGGCACGCCGGAACAACGCTGCTGGATGGAGCATCAACAGGTGGCCGCGCCGGGTCGCGGTGACGCCAATGTCGGCGGTGCGATTGCCGGCGCCCTGCTCGGCGGGATCCTCGGCCACCAGGTCGGCGGCGGGACCGGCAAGGATGTCGCAACGGTCGGCGGCGCAGTGGCCGGGGGTGCGATCGGCGCCAACGTCGGGCGCGACAACACGACGATGGTCGACCGCGAGGTGCGTCGCTGCGAGACCACGGCGAACGCCCAGCCGGCGTATTGGGACGTCACCTACAACTACCGCGGCGTGGACCACCACGTTCAGATGAGCACGGCGCCCGGCCCGACGATCGCGGTCAACCGCAACGGCGAACCGCGCGGCTGATCGACAAGCCTGCGGGCTACGAATCGATCCGCAGCCAGGTCGTCTTCAGCTCGGTGTACTTGTCGAATGCGTGCAGCGACTTGTCGCGCCCGTTGCCGCTTTGTTTGTAGCCGCCGAACGGCACCGTGATGTCATCGTCGTCGTATTGATTGACATGCACGGTGCCCGCGCGCAGCGCGCGCGCCACCCGATGGGCGCGGTTGATGTTGTGGCTCCAGACGCTTGCCTGCAGCCCGTAGCTGCTGTCGTTGGCCATCGCCACCGCTTCTTCTTCGGTCTTGAAGCGGATCACGCTCAGCACCGGCCCGAAGATCTCCTCGCGCGCGATTTTCATCGTGTTGGCGACGCCGTCGAACAGCGTCGGCTGGACGAAGAATCCGCCGGTCTCGGCGCGCACCTGCTTGCCGCCCGCCACCACCCGCGCACCTTCGCTGCTGCCGGCCTCGATGTAGCCGAGCACCGTTTTCAGCTGCGTGTCGTCGACGATCGCGCCCATCGCGGCGCTGCCGCTCAGCGGGTCGCCGGGCTGGTACTTGGGCGCCTCGCCGGCGACGATGTCGACGAAGCGCTCGGCGATGCTTTCATGCACGAACACGCGTGACGGCGCGTTGCAGCTTTCGCCCTGGTTGAAGAACATGCTGCCGGCCACGGTTTGGGCGGCGCGCGGCAGGTCGTCGAAGTCGGGGAAGACGATGAAGGCCGACTTGCCGCCGAGCTCGTTGTAGACCCGCTTCAGGTTGCTGCGCCCGGCGTACTCGAGCATCTTGCGGCCGACCCGGGTCGAGCCGGTGAAGCCGATCGCGTCGACGTCCATGTGCAGCGCGAGCGCCTCGCCGGCTTCGTGGCCGTAACCCGGGATCACGTTGAACACACCCTCGGGCAGGCCGGCCTCGATCGCGAGCTCGGCCAGGCGCAGCGCGGTCAGCGGCGACTTCTCGCTGGGTTTCAGCACCACGCTGTTGCCGGCCGCCAGCGCCGGCCCGAGCTTCCACGCCGCCATGATCATCGGGTAGTTCCAGGGCACGACGACGCCGATCACGCCCATGGGCTCGCGCGTGATCAGCGCCAGCGCGTTGTGCGGCGTCGGCGCGATCTCGTCGTAGATCTTGTCGACCGCTTCGGCGTACCAGGCGATGGTGCGCGCGGCGGCGGGCACGTCGAGCGCCAGCGCGTGTTGCACCGGCTTGCCCATGTCCAGCGTTTCGAGCAGCGCGAGCTCGTCTTTCGCGCCGAGGATCTTGTCGGCGAACTTCTGCAGGATCTTCTTGCGCTGCGCCGGCGACCTGAGCGCCCAGCGGCCGTCGTCGAAGGCCTTGCGGGCGGATGTCACGGCCGCATCGACGTCGGCCTGGGCGCTGCGTGCGACTTTCGTCAGCACGCGGCCGTCGAGCGGTGAGATGCAGTCGAAGGTCTGCTCCGACAGCGCCGCGACGCGCTGTCCGGCGATGAAGGCGCGGCCGTCGAACTTCAATGCCGAGGCGCGCTCGCGCCAGTCGATGGTGGGGGTGTTCATGCGGTACTCCAATGACTCTGTGGATCCCGGCGTTCGCCGGGATGACGGGCTCCTGGGATGAGTGTCATCCCGGCGAACGCCGGGATCCACTGCTCCGGGATGACGTGCTCCCGGACGATTGTCATCCCGGCGAACGCCGGGATCCACTGCTCGAAAATCCGCGCCTAGAAGCTCACCACCACCGAGGTCCCGAGCAGATGATTGCTCTTTCGATAGCTTCCGTCGCTCAGGTACTGAAAGACCGCGAGGTTGGAGCGGTCCAGGCGGTACTCGGCCTTGATCGTCGTGTTCAGGTTGTAGAGGTAGCTCAGGCCCAGCGACAAGGCATAGCGGTTCGCGCCGCGGTCCAGGTTGGCCGGGTCGGCAATCCAGGTGTTGGTGCCGCTGCCGTCGTCGACGAAGCCGCGCCCGATGCCGTTGCGGCCATCGTCGCTGGTGTAGCCGAGCAGCCCGCCGCCGTTCCTGCTGTTGCGCAGGTAGTCGAAGCGCGCAACCGCCTCCCAGCGCGGGATGAACTTGTAGGCTGCCAGCGTCGACAGGCCCCACCACTTCGCGTCGCGCAGCACGCCGTCGTCGTGGTAGACCGCAGCCCCTTTCTGCTGGCCCCAGCTCAGCTGACCTTGCCAGGTGAGGTCGCCGCGGATGAAGTAGGCGTCGAACTCGAACAGGTCGGCGCGCGTGTTCTTGCCCGCGTCGAGCGGGAACACAGTGGCGTCGTCGGACGCGAAGTTGTGCAGTTTCCCGTGCACGCCGGCAAAGCCGAAGCCCTGGAACTCGCCGCGCGAATAGTCGATGCGGTAGATGATGGCCGGCGCCTTGTGGCCGGGGTCGCGCCGCGCCGCGTTGACGTTGGCCAGGCCCACCTTGTACATCCACTTGCCGCGTGTGATGTCGCTCGCGACGCCGGTGTAGGCGGTGGGCAAGGTGAAGTCGAACAGCATGTTGTGGGTGATCAGCTTGGTCAGTGTCGGCGGCAGGTATTCGTAGCCGCTCCAGTCGGGGATCTGGCCGACGGTGACGCGGGTCTGCAGGTCCGACACCGGAATGGACGCGGTCGCTTCGTGGATGATCGATCCGCTGTTGAAGGTGGCGCCGACGCCGCGCTCTGGCGCGAGTGTCAGGCGCAGCTTGGTGCCGCCGTCCATCTCCTTCTGGAAGTCGAGCATCGCCATGCCGAAGTAACCCGAGTCGTAGGAATACGGGTCCTTGTTGAGCAGCTGGAAACCGGCCACGTTCTGGCTGCGGTTGTAGATGAAGGTCGGGTCGATGAAGCCGCTGATCTTCAGCATCTTCAGGCCTTGCGCTTCGACCGCGTCTTCGAGTGCCTCGGTCTTCACCGCGATACGGTTGAAGGACTCGGCCTGTTCGGGCGTCATGCCCGCCGGCTTTTCGGCCGGCTTGGCGGAGAGCTTCTTCTCGAGCTCGGCCACCCGCTCCTTGAGGGCCTGCAACTCCTTCAGCAGCTCGGCGTTGGACTGGGCCCGCGCCGCCGGCGCAAACGCGGCGGCCATCGCAATGGCCAGGGTCGAAAGCTTGGCGACATTCATCGTTGTTCTCCTTCGGGTTGTGATGGGTTCAGCCGCCGCGCTGGGCGGCGTTCATTTCAGCCGCGCGACGCCGTTCGGCGCGCGCGATCCAGAGGCTGCCGAGCGTGACGCAGATCGCGACGATCGTGATGATCACCGTGGCCATCGCGTTCACACTCGGGTTCAGGCCGAGCCGCGCACGCGAGAAGATGACCAGCGGCATCGTCGTCGAGCCGGGGCCGTTGAGGAAGTTGGAGATCACCACGTCATCGAGCGACAGGCTGAAGGTCAGCAGCCAGGCCGCTGCCAGCGCCTGCGAGATCATCGGCAGGGTAATCAGCGCGAACACCTGGAACGGCTTGGCGCCCAGGTCGAGCGCCGCTTCTTCGAGCGAGGCCGGCATGTCCTGCAGCCGCGCCTGCACGACCACCGTCGCATAGGCAGTGCACAGCAGCATGTGGCCGAGCCAGATCGTGCCCAGGCCGCGGCTCAGCAGGCTGTCGACGAACCAGCGGCCGACCGGGCCGAGGTCGGGCGCGTCGAAGGACTTCTGCACCGCGACCAGCATCAAGAGCAGCGACAGGCCGATGATCACTTCAGGCATCACCAGCGGCGCGTTGACCATGCCGGAGAAAAGCGTGCGCCCGCTGAAGCGCTTGTACTTGACGAGCGAGAACGCCGCCAGCGTGCCCAGCAGCACCGAGCCGCATGCGGTCAGGAAGGCGATCTCGAGCGAGAGCCACAGGCCGGCGAGCATCTCGCGGTCGGAGCCGAGCTTGCGGTACCAGTCGAGCGTGAACCCGGTCCACACCGATGGCAGCGACGAAGCGTTGAACGAGTAGGCGACCAGCGAGACGATGGGCAGGTAGAGGAACAGGAAACCGGCGAACAGCCAGCCCTTGCCGAACCTGGTGGCGAATGTCGGCGAGAAGAAGGCGCGGCGTGTGCTCATGTGCGTTTCTCCTGCGCCTCGGCCTGGTACTTGTTGAAGATCGCGAGCGGCACGACGATCAGCAGGATCAGCACGACGGCCACCGTCGACGCCATCGGCCAGTCGTTGCTGCTCGCGAACTCCGACCACAGCACCTGGCCGATCATCAGCGTCTGCGGGCCGCCCAGCAGTTCGGGCGTGACGAACTCGCCGATGCTCGGGATGAACACCAGCATCGCGCCGGCGATGATGCCGGCCTTGGACAGCGGCACCGTGATGCGCCAGAACGCCTGCCACGGCGTGGCGCCGAGGTCGGCCGCGGCTTCGAGCAGGCGCAGGTCCAGCTTGGACAGGTTGGCGTACAGCGGCAGGATCATGAACGGCAGGTAGGTGTAGGTCATGCCGATCACGAGCGAAAACGGCGTGTACATGAACTTGCCGGGGGCGGAGATCAAACCCGTCGCGGCCAACAGACCATCGACATGCAGCGCGAGCAGCAGCTGCGCCACCCAGCCGCCATCTTCGAGCAGGCCCTTCCAGGCGTAGACACGCAGCAGGAACGAAGTCCAGAAGGGCAGCATCACGAGCATCAAGAGAGCAGGCTGCAGCGAGGCCCGGGCGCGCGCCATGAAGTAGGCGAACGGATAGCCGATCAACAGGCACAGCGCGGTCGTGACGGCCGCGAACTTCAGGCTCGACACATAGGCCCGCAGGTACAGGTGCTCGGGGTCGGCGACGATCGTCACGTAGTTCGCGTACTTGAGCGCGAGCTTCACGACGCCATCGCTCACCGAGTAGATGTTCTCGGGCCGCACCGCGCCCATTTCCGACACGCTGTAGTCAGCCACGATGAGGAACGGCGCCAGGAAGAACACCAGCAGCCACGCGAAGGGTATGCCGATGACGACCGTGCGGCCGCGCCACCAGGCAGGGCGCTTTGACACCACGCTCATTGCGTCAGCACCACATGCGCCGTGGGCGACCAGTGCGCCCAGACCTCGTCGCCCCAGGTCAGCTCGTCGTCGCGGTGGCGCTCGCTGTTGTTCTGGTTCACCTTGAGCATCGCGCCGCTTTGCAGCGCGACATGGAACACCGTGAAGCTGCCGAAGTAGGCCAGGTTCTTGACCTTGCCGCGCGCCCGGTTGAACTCGCCGCCGGGCGCCTCGCGCGACAGCTGGATCTTCTCGGGCCGCAGCGCCACCGTGACCGGCATGCCTTCGGTGCCGGTGATGCCGTGGCCGACGTAGTGGGTGCAATCGGCGCAACGGATCAGCACATGGTCGGGCTCGTCTTCGGTCAGCGAGCCTTCCATCAAGTTCACGTTGCCGATGAAGTCGGCGACGAAGCGGGTCGCCGGCGTTTCGTAGATCTCGCCCGGCGCGCCGACCTGCAGGAAGCGGCCTTCGCTCATCACCGCGATGCGCGAGGCCATCGTCATCGCCTCTTCCTGGTCGTGGGTCACCATCACGCAGGTCACGCCGACCTCTTCGATGATGTTGACGAGCTCGATCTGCGTTTCCTCGCGCAGCTTCTTGTCGAGCGCCCCCAGCGGTTCGTCGAGCAGAAGCAGCTGCGGCTTCTTCGCCAGGCTGCGTGCCAGCGCCACGCGCTGTTGCTGGCCGCCGGAGAGCTGGTGCGGCTTGCGCTTGGCGAATTTGCCGAGTTGCACCAGTCTGAGCATCGCCTCGACACGCTCGGCCACCTGCTCGCGCGGCAGCTTGTCGCGCCGCAGGCCGAAGGCGATGTTGTCCCACACCGTGAGGTGCGGGAACAGCGCATACGACTGGAACATCATGTTCAGCGGCCGGGCGTACGGCGGCAGGCCAGCCAGGTCCATGCCGTCGAGCACGATGCGGCCCGAGGTCGGTGTTTCGAAGCCGGCCAGCATGCGCAAGAGCGTTGTCTTGCCGCAGCCCGACGAGCCGAGCAGCGCGAAGATCTCGCCCTTGGCGATGTCCACGCTGACGTGGTTCACGGCCACCGAACCGCCGCCGAAGTCCTTGACGACGTCTTCGATGCGAAGAAACGCCGCGTCCTTTGAAGCCGCCATGTTCTCCTCCCGGAAGTGAACGTCGAGCCGTCAGACCCCCGTCTTGAACGAGGTGTACATCCGCGTCATCGTGCGTCGCACGTCGTTCGTTACTGCCTCGGGCAGGGCCATCTTCTGCATCTCCGAGTCGGGCGGGAACACCGTCGGGTTGTTCGCGACCTCGGGCTTGATGAACTTCTTCGATTCCTTGTTCGGATTCGCGTAGAACACCTTGTTGGTCAGCCCCGCATGCACCTCGGGCCGCATGACGTAGTTGATGAACTTGTGCGCGTTGTCGGGGTGCGGCGCGTCGACCGGGATCACCATCACGTCGAAGAACAGGATGCCGCCGGTTTTCGGGATCAGGGCCAGGATGTTGTTGCCGGTCTTGCCGTCGATCGCGCGCTGGCGCGCGATGTTGACGTCGCCCGACCAGCCCAGCGCCACGCAGATGTTGCCGTTGGCCATGTCGTTGATGTAGCCCGACGAGCTGAACAGCGTCACATAGGGACGCACCGATTTCAGCAGCGCGGGCACACCCTGGTAGTCGGCCTGGTTGCGGCTGAACGCCGGCTTGCCGAGGTAGTGCAGGGCGGCCGGCACGATGTCGGTCGGCGAGTCGAGAAACGACACGCCGCAGGACTTGAGCTTGCTGATGTATTCGGGCTTGAACACCAGGTCCCAGGCGTTGTCGGGCATCGGTGTGCCGCCGAGCGCGGCCTTGACCTTGTCGACGTTGATGCCCACCGTCGTGTAGCCCCACAGCCAGTCCACCATGTACTGGTTGCCCGGGTCGAGCTTGGCCAGCGTCGCCTGGGTGTCGGCGTCCATGTTCTTCAGGTTCGGCAGCTTGGCCTTGTCGAGCTTGCGCAGCAGGCCGCCGTCGGCCTGCAGCTTGGCCCAGTACGACGAAGGCACGACGACGTCGTAGCCGCTCTTGCCGGCGACCAGCTTGGCGTGCACGATTTCGTTGTTGTCGAAGTTGTCGTAGCGCACCTTGATGCCGGTTTCCTTCTCGAAGTTGCGCAAGGTGTCTTCGGCGATGTAGTCGGACCAGTTGTAGACGTTGAGAACCTTGTCCTCTTCTTGCGCCAGCGCCGGCGGGCCCCACAGCAGCGCGGCAGCGGCGACGGCGAAGAGGTGTTTGACGGTTCTTTGGTTCATCGTGGTGGCTCCAGGCGAGGGGGTTCAGATCCAGCGGCGCTGCGTCAGGTCGGCAAGGGTAAGGTCCAGACACTTTCGAATCAAGCCGGCCATCTCGTCGACCTGCGCGCGGGTCATGACGAAGGGCGGCGCGATGATCATGCGGTCGCCGACGGCGCGCATGATGAGGCCGTTGCCGAAGCAGTGGCCGCGGCACACCATGCCCACACCCAGGCTGCTGTCGAAGGTCTTGCCGGTGGCCTTGTCTTTCACCAGTTGCAGCGCGCCCATCAGGCCGCAGGTCTGCGCTTCGCCGACCAGCGGGTGCTCGGCCAGCGCGGCAAAGTGCTGCGCCAGGTAGGGGCCCAGGTCGTTGCGCACCTTGTCGACCAGGCCGTCGCGCTGGATCAGCCGGATGTTCGCGAGCGCCACCGCACAGGCCACCGGGTGGCCGCTGTAGGTGTAGCCGTGGTTGAACTCGCCCCCTTGTTCGATCAGCACCTGCGCCAGTCTGCGGCCGACCATCACGCCGCCGAGCGGGATATAGCCCGAGCTCACGCCCTTGGCGAAGGTCATCAGGTCGGGCTCGAAGCCGAAGGTCTCGCAGCCGAACCAGCGGCCCGTGCGGCCGAAGCCGGTGATGACCTCGTCGGACACCACGAGCACGCCGTAGCGGTCGCAGATGCGCTGGATCTCGGGCCAGTAGGTGGCAGGCGGGATGATCACGCCGCCGGCCCCCTGCACCGGCTCGCCGATGAAAGCCGCCACCTTGTCGGCGCCGATCTCGAGGATCTTGGCTTCGAGCCAGCGCGCCGCCGTGAGGCCGAACTCATCCCGGCTCTGGCCTCGGCCGTGCTCGAACCAGAACGGCTGCTCGATGTGCACGATGCCCGGAATCGGCAGCCCCCCCTGTTCGTGCATGCCGCTCATGCCGCCGAGCGAGGCGCCTGCCATCGTCGAGCCGTGGTACGCGTTGTTGCGGCTGATGATGACCGAGCGCTCGGGCTGGCCCAGCACGTCCCAATAGCGCCGCACCATGCGCACCACGGTGTCGTTGCCCTCCGAGCCCGAGCCGGAGAAGAACACATGGCCGAACTGCGGCGGCGTCACTTGCGACAGCAGCTCGGCCAGCTCGATCGCCGGTGGCGTGGCGGTCTGGAAGAACGAGTTGTAGAAGGGCAGCGTCTTCAGCTGCTGTGTCGCGGCGTCTATCAGTTCCTGCCGGCCGTAGCCGACGTTCACGCACCACAGGCCCGACATCGCATCGAGGATCTTCTGGCCCTCGCTGTCCCACAGGTAAATGTTGTCGGCGCGCGTGATGATGCGCGTGCCCTTGCCGATCAGCGCCTTGAAGTCGGTGAAGGGGTGCAGGTAGTGGGCCGCATCGGCGGCCTGCCAGTCGTGGGTCGAACGTTCGGTGCTGTTCATGCTTGCGTCATCCCGGCGAACGCCGGGATCCACTGGTGCCGGGCTCGCGAGCGTTCGCTGCGCAGGCGAAGCTCCGACGAGTGGATACCGGCGTTCGCCGGTATGACAGGCTTGTTGAGACGATGGGTTGAATGCATGATTCGCGAGCCTCAGACGTGCAGCAGCAGGTGCTCGCGCTCCCACGGCGAGATGACCTTCATGAACTCGTCGTGCTCGATCTCCTTGACCTCGGAGTAGACGGTGATGAAGTCCTTGCCCAGCACGTCGTGCAGGTCCTTTTCGTCGGCCAGCCAGCCCAGCGCTTCGGACAGCGAGCGCGGCAGCTGGTACTCCGACAGGTAGGCGTCGCCCTGGCACTCTGCCGAAGGCTCGACGCGGTTCTTCATGCCGAGGTAACCGCAGGCCAGCGTCGCGGCGATGGCCACGTAGGGGTTGGCATCGGCGCCGATCACGCGGTTTTCGACCCGGCGCGACGACGGCGACGCGACCGGCGAACGAATCCCCACCGTGCGGTTGTCGATGCCCCACTGGATGTTGATCGGCGCCGCGGTCGAGCGCGCGAGCCGCCGGTACGAATTGACGTAGGGCGCGAACAGCGCCATCGCCGCGGGTGTGTACTTTTGCAGCCCGCCGATGTACCAGTAGAACTCCTGGCTCGGCGAGCCGTCGGGGTTGCTGAAGATGTTCAGGCCGGTGACCTTGCTGAGGATGCTCTGGTGCACGTGCATCGCGCTGCCCGGCTCGTTGGCCATCGGCTTGGCCATGAAGGTGGCGTACATCTCGTGGCGCAGAGCCGCCTCTCGGATCGTGCGCTTGAAGAAAAACACCTCGTCCGCCAGGCCGAGCGGCCGGTCGTGGAAGAAGTTGATCTCCATCTGCCCGGCACCGACCTCATGGATCAGCGTGTCGACGTTCAACTCCATCTTCTCGCAGTAGTCGTAGATGTCTTCGAACAGCGGGTCGAACTCGTTCACCGCGTCGATCGAATAGGCCTGGCGCGAGGTCTCGGCACGGCCGCTGCGGCCCTTGGGCGGGCGCAGCGGCGTGTTCGGGTCGGAGTTGCGCTCGATCAGGTAGAACTCGAGCTCGGGCGCGACGATCGGGTCCCAGCCCTCGGCGTCGTACAGGCTGCAGATGCGGCGCAGCACCGAACGCGGCGCGTAGCTGATCATCTTGCCGTCGCGGTCGAAGCAGTCGTGGATGATCTGCGCGGTCGGGTCCACCGCCCACGGCACGATGCGCACCGTGCTCGGGTCGGGCCGCAGGTGCATGTCGCGGTCGGTCGCGTGGATCACGTCGTAGTACGGCCCTTCCTCGGGGAACTCGCCGGTGACGCCGATCGCGACGATGGCCTCGGGCAAGCGCATGCCGCGGTCCTCGGTGAATTTTTCGCGCGGCAGGATCTTGCCGCGTGCGACGCCGGTGAGGTCGGGCACCAGGCACTCGATCTCGGTCACGCGGCGTTCGTTGAGCCACTGTTCCAGCTCGTTGAACGTGAAGTTGTCTCGGACCACCATAAATCACCTGTGAGTTTCGGCGCCGCTCGAGGGCAGGCGCATTGCGGGGACAGCAGCTGCGGCTGGGGCGAAGGCGCGCGGGCGCCAACGCCTGCGCTAGCGGTCCGGGTCGCGATCGCGCTGGGCGGCACTCTCTCGGTGGCGGTCTCGGTAGGCCTGGCAAGCGTCGCCGAAGGCCTTGAACAGCCGCATCGACACGACGTTGGTGGCGGCCTGCCACTCGGGGTGCCATTGCACGCAGAGGTTGAACGACTTCGCGTGGGTCATCGAGAAGGCTTCGACCAGGCCGTCGGGCGCGCGCGCTTCGATGCGCAGGCCTTCGGCGAGGCGGTTCACGCCCTGGCCGTGCACCGAGTTGACCTCGAACGGCGCCGCGCCGACGCTCGCTTCGAGCGTGCCGCCGGGCACCACGTCGACGGTGTGCGCGAACCCGTAGGTGACTTCGGGCGGCGCCTCCTTGTTGCCGCGGTGGTCACGCTGTCCCGGTACCTCGTGCACCGCCTGGTACAGGCTGCCGCCGAGCGCCACGTTGGTCTCCTGGAAGCCACGGCAGATCGCGAACAGCGGAATGCCGCGTCCGAGCACGAGCGGGATCAGCGGCAACGTCCATTCGTCGCGGTGCGGGTCCAGCGGAAGGGTGGGGTCGTGCACGTCTTCGCCGAAGCGGCTCGGGTGCACGTTGGACGGCGAGCCGGTCAGCAGCACGCCGTCGGCATGGTCCAGCCACTCGTCCATTTCGCCTTCGGCGATCGAGGGCACGACAACGGGCAGGCAACCGGCGAGGCGCACGGCGTCGATGTATTTCTTGCCCGCGATGTGAAAAGGATGGTTGCCGATCATGCGATTGCATGCCGGGACCAGGACGACGGGTTTGCGCTTCATGTTGTTGTGAAGTACGAAGCAACGAGTGTGCCCGTGCCGAAGGCAAAGTCAACGTCGTGGCGCGCAGCGTGGTCTAGGGGGTTCACAGCAGGTCTCGCAAACGGTAGTACGCCATGCCGGCGACGAGCGCCGGCGTGCGCAGCAGGCGCCCGCCGGGAAACGGCCGGTGACGGATGCGCGCGAAGGTGTCGAAGCGCGCCGCGTTGCCGGCAATCGCCTCGGCCACCACCTTGCCGGCCAGGCCGGTGAGCGCCAGACCGTGGCCCGAGAAACCTTGCAGGTAGTAGACGTTGGAGGCGTACGGCAAGTCGTCGTCAAGATCCGACAGGCGGCCGAAATCCGGGGCGCGATTCATCGAGATGTCGACGAAGCCGCCCCATGCGAAGTCGATCTTCTTGTCTTCGAGCTGCGGGAAGGTGCGGGCCATGCGCTGCTGCATGCTGCGCGTCAGGTTCGGCGGGGTGTGGGTGCTGTAGCTGACCCGGCCACCGTAGAGCATGCGGTGGTCGGGGGTAGGGCGGAAGTAGTCGAGCACGAAGTTGGTGTCGCACACCGCCGCGCGCGAGGGGATCAGCGAGCGCGCGAGCACCGCGTCCAGCGGCTCCGAAGCGACGATGTAGGTGCCGACCGGCATGATGCGGCGCTCGAGCAGGGTCGCAACGCCTTGCAGGTAGACGTTTCCGGCCAGCAGCACGTGGGCGGCGCGCACTTCGCCCGCACCGGTCGTAAGCCGGATGACGGGGCCGGGCACGAGGCGGGTGACGGCCGAATCTTCGAAGATCTGCACCCCGAGCTGCGCCGCGGCGCGAGCCAAGCCGAGGCTGTACTTCAGCGGGTTCAGGTGCCCCGAGCGAGGATCGAAGACGCCGCTGTGGAAACGCGGGCTGGCGATCCACTGCGGCATGTCCTTGGGTGCGATAGCGACCGTGTCATGGCCGTATTTGGCGGCCATGTCGGCTTGCCACTGCGCGAGCTCGGCGCCCCTCTTGGCGTTGCGCGCCACCGCCAGGTAACCCGAGCGCCAGTCGCAGTCGATGCCGAAACGCTGGCAGCGGGCATGGATCAGGTCCAGTGCTTCGAGCGTCATCGCCCAGATGCGCTTGGCTTCGTCGAGCCCGAGTTGTTCTTCGATGACCGACTGGTCGCAGGCCAGCCCCGCCAGCGCCTGGCCGCCGTTGCGGCCCGATGCGCCCCAGCCGACCTGCCTGGCTTCGAGCAGTGCGACGCGGTAGCCGAGGTCCCTCAATTCGATCGCTGCCGACAAGCCCGCCAGGCCGCCGCCGACGATCGCGACGTCGCATTCGGTCTCGCCCTGCAATGCCGCGAAGCCCTGCACACGCTGCACGGTGGCCGCGTAGTACGAGTGGCGGGCGAGGTCGCGATCGGCGCTCAGGAAGCTCATAAGGTATGCGCTAGGCAGGGATCCTGCATTTCACCCTCTCCCTCTGGGAGAGGGTCGGGGTGAGGGCGCGGTCGCGCGAGGTCAGCGCCGGCTGCATCACCGCAGCCCTCACCCTAGCCCTCTCCCAGGGGGAGAGGGAATAGTGGCTTACGCCGCACGTTTGATCGCCCCAGCCAGCGTCCCGACGATCTGGTCGAGGTGCTGGTTCTCGATGACGAGCGGTGGCGACAGCGCGATGGTGTCGCCGGTGGTGCGCACCAGCAAACCCTTCTCCCAGCAATCGAGGAACACCGAGAACGCGCGCTTGCCGGGCTCGCCGGCAATCGGCGCGAGCTCGATGCCGCCGACCAGGCCCATGTTGCGCACGTCGATGACGTTGGGCAGCCCCGACAGCGAATGCACTGCGCTCTCGAAGGTCGGCGCGATCGTTGCGGCACGCGTCAGCAGGTTCTCTTCGGCGTAGGTGTCCAGCGTGCCCAACGCAGCCGCGCAGGCCAGTGGGTGCGCCGAATAGGTGTAGCCGTGGAAGAACTCGATCAGGTGCTCGGGGCCTTGCATGAACACGTCGTGGATGAACTGCTTGGCGAACACCGCGCCCATCGGAACCGCGCCATTCGTCAAACCCTTGGCCACCGTCATCAGGTCGGGTGTGACGCCGAAGTGGGTCGCCGCGAAAGGTGAGCCCAAACGCCCGAATCCGGTGATGACCTCGTCGAATATCAGCAGGATGCCGTGTTTGTCGCAGATTTTGCGCAGCCGCTCGAGGTAACCCCGGGGCGGCAGCAGCACACCGGTCGAACCGGCCACCGGCTCGACGATCACCGCCGCGATGGTCGATGCATCGTGCAGCGCGACCAGCCGTTCGAGGTCGTCGGCGAACTCTTCGCCGTGCGCCGGTTGGCCCTTGCTGAACGCATTGCGCCCCGGGTCGTGGGTGTGGCGAATGTGGTCGACGCCCGCCAGCAGCGAGCCGAACATCTTGCGGTTGGCCACCATGCCGCCGACCGAGATGCCACCGAAGTTGACGCCGTGGTAGCCACGCTCACGCCCGATCAACCGGGTGCGGGCGCCTTCGCCGCGCGCGCGGTGGTAGGCGATCGCCATCTTCAGCGCGGTCTCGACCGACTCGGAACCCGAGTTCGTATAGAACACCTTGTTCATGCCCGGCGGCGTCAGCTGCACCAAGCGCTCGGCGAGCTCGAAGGCCTTCGGGTGGCCCATGTTGAAGGGCGGCGCAAAGTCCATCTGCGCGGCCTGGTCCTGGATCGCCTTCACGATCCTGGGCCGCGCGTGGCCGGCGTTGACGCACCACAGGCCGGCAATGCCATCGAGAATCTGCCGCCCGTCCGGCGTCCAGAAATACATGCCTTCGGCGCGCTCGAGCATGCGCGGTGCCTGCTTGAACTGGCGGTTCGCGGTGAACGGCATCCAGTAGGCGGCAAGCGCCGCCGCGTCGCTGCTGTTCTTGGTCATGAGTGCTCCACGTCGATCAGGCAGTCTAGTTTGCGACGGGCGAAATTTGCTTGCGCAATCGCTGCGGGCTCACCCTTGGAGTTGCAATACCATGCGAAATCGAATCGCACGATTGGCAGATTATGCGAACAGTGCCGGATAAAGTGAAATTGGATGCGATTGACCGCGCCATCCTCAGGGTGCTGCAGGTCGAAGGAAAACTCTCCAACGTCGAGCTCGCCGAGCGGGTGCATCTGTCACCGTCGGCCTGCCTGCGGCGCGTGAAGGCGCTCGAAGACAACGGTGTGATCGCGCGGTACGTGGCCCTGATCGACCCGCGTGCGATCGGCCAGGCGGGCACCAGCTTCACGATCGTCAATCTGGAGAAGCTGACGCAAAAGGCGATGGCGGCCTTTGAGCAAGCGGTGCGCGACGCGCCCGACGTGCTCGATTGTTTTTACGTCGCCGGCACCAACGACTACCTGCTGCGCTTCACCTACAGCGATGCCGCCGATCTCGAGCGCTTCCATCTCGACGTGCTCGAGCGCCTGCCCGGCGTGGTTCGATCGAACTCGATGCTGGTGCTGCGCACGGTGAAGAAGACGACCGCACTCGAGGTCTGAAGCGCGGCCGTCACGCGCTGTTCGCCTTTCCGCAAGTCCGCTCCCGTAGTCGTTGGACCCCCAGTTCATCTTTGGGGGAGCCCTTCGATATAGGGGGCCGACTTCGCGCGCCCTCACGTACTTCCAATTGAACCGTGAGGGAGAACTGCGATGTTTGCTTGGATCATCGGCAACAGCCTGAAATTCCGTTTCCTGGTGCTGGCCGCGGCCGCCGTCATGCTGGCGTTCGGCGTGCACCAACTGCCCAGGATGCCGGTCGACGTATTTCCTGAATTTGCGCCGCCCAAGGTCGAGGTGCAGACCGAAGGCCCCGGCATGACATCCACCGAGATCGAAGAGCTGATCACGATCCCGATGGAGACGCAGCTGCGCGGAACTCCCGGCGTCGACATCGTGCGATCGTCGTCGGTCGTCGGGCTGTCGCAGGTGGTGCTGATCTTCAAGTCGGGCACCGACCTGCTGGAGGCGCGCCAACGGGTCGAAGAGCGCCTGAAGCTCGCGATCGCCGAGCTGCCGCAATCGGCCGGCATCCCCACGATGCTCGCGCCGCTGTCGTCGACCAGCCGCGTCATGAAGATCGGCATCAGCTCGAAAACCCACGACATGAAGGACCTGTCGATGATCGCCTACTGGACGATCCGCTTCAGGCTGATGGCGGTCGACGGCGTGGCCAACATCCCGATCTGGGGCCGCCGCGCGAAGAACCTGAACGTGATCGCCGACCCCGACCTGATGCGCATGCACAACGTGACGCTCGACGAGGTTCTGGCCACCACCTCGGGCGCGCTGGACTTCGGCCTGCTGCGCTACAACGCGGCCTCCAAGACGCGGGTCGACGGCATGCTCGACACGCCGAACCAGCGCCTCGTCATTCACCAGGAATCGCCCGTCTTCTCGCCCGAAGGCCTCGCCGACGTGCCGGTCTTCGTCAAGGCCAAGCGCGCCGAGCTGCCGCGCCTGAAGGACGTGGCGAAGGTCGAGTGGGGCACCTGGCCGATGATCGGCGACGCGGTCATCAACGACGACGTCGGCCTGATGATGATCGTCGAGAAGCTGCCATGGGCCAACACGCTCGCGGTGACCAAGGGCGTCGAGGCGGCGCTTGAGCAGCTCAAGCCCGGCCTGCCCGGCGTCGAGATCGACTCGACGATCTTCCGCCCCGCCACATTCATCGAGCTGTCGCTGCACAACCTGAACGTCGCGCTGGTGCTCGGCTCGGTGCTGGTGCTGTTCGTGCTCGGCGCCTTCCTCTACGAATGGCGGGTCGCGCTGATCAGCATCATCGCGATTCCGTTGTCGCTGGTGGCGGCCGGCCTGGTGCTGTGGTTCCAGGGCGCGACCATCAACACGATGGTGCTGGCGGGCTTCGTGGTCGCCCTCGGCTCGGTGGTCGACGACGCGATCATCGACGTCGAGAACATCGTCCGACGATTGCGCCAGGCGCGGCTCGCGGGCAGCGACAAGTCGACCGCGCGCATCGTTCTCGAAGCCTCGCTCGAAGTGCGTCCGGCGATCTGGTGGGCGACGCTGGTGATCGTGCTCGCGGTCGTGCCGATCTTCTTCATGGGCGGCCTGGCCGGCGCGTTCTTCGAGCCGCTCGCGGTCGCCTTCATCCTCGCGATGCTCGCCTCGATGGTGGTCGCGCTCACCGTCACGCCGGCCCTGTGCCTGCTGCTGCTGGACCGCAGCGCGGTCGAGAAGCACCAGTCGCCGCTCGTGCCCTGGCTGCAGCGCAAGTACCACGCCGGGCTGTCGCGTGCCATCGCCCATCCGCGCAAGGCGCTGGCGGCGGCCGGCGCGGTGCTGGTCGCCGGCGTCGCGGTGCTGCCGCTGTTCGGCCAGTCGCTGCTGCCCTCGTTCAAGGAGCGCGACTTCCTGATGCACTGGGTGCCGGCCGAAGGCACCTCGCGTGAAGAGACCTTCCGCGTCACGCAGCGCTCGAGCCGCGAGCTGCGCGCGATTCCCGGGGTGCGCAACTTCGGCGCCCACATCGGCCGCGCGATCGGCGGTGACGAGCCCTACGGCGTGAACTTCACCGAGAACTGGATCAGCGTCGACGCGCAGGCCGACTACGACAAGACCCGCAACGCGATCGAGGAGACGGTGGCCGGCTACCCGGGCCTGTACCGCGACGTGCAGACTTACCTGCGCGAACGAGTGAAGGAAGTGCTGACGGGTGTCGGCGACTCGATCGTGATCCGCCTCTACGGCCCCGAGCTGTCGGTGCTGCGCGGCAGTGCCGACGAGGTCAAGCAGGCGATCAAGGACATTCCCGGCCTGATCGACCTCAACGTCGAGCAACAGGTGCTGGTGCCGCAGATCCAGATCAAGCTCAACCTCGAAACCGCGGCCAAGCACGGCCTGAAGCCGGGCGACATCCGGCGCGCCGCATCGGTGCTGCTGTCGGGCATCGAAGTGACCGACCTGCGCCGCGACGGCAAGGTCTACGGCGTGTGGCTGTGGGCGTCGGAGAACGTGCGCAGCAACGTCGAAAGCCTGCGCGAGTTCCTGATCGACACGCCCTACGGCGGGCGGGTCCGGCTCGGCGACGTGGCGCATGTCGACTTCGTGCCGACGCCGAACAAGATCAAGCGCGAGAACAACTCACGCCGCATCGACGTCAAGGCCAATGTGAAGGGGCGCGACCTGGGTGCGGTGGCGCACGAGGTCGACGAGCGGCTGGAGAAGATGAAGTTCCCGGTCGGCTACTACCCCGAGCTGCTCGGCGAGTACCGCGAGCGCCAGGCCGCGCAACAGAAGCTGCTCGACGCGTCGATCGTCGTCGTGGTCGCGATCTTCCTGATCCTGCACGCGTCGCTGCGCAACTGGCGCCTCGCCACGATGATCCTGCTCGCCTTGCCGGCGGCGCTGGTCGGCGGCATCCTGGCGGCCTTCTGCGGCGAACGGGTGGTGTCGCTGGGCTCGCTGGTCGGGGTCATCACGGTGCTCGGCATTGCCGCACGCAACGGCATCCTGCTGATCCAGCACTACCAGCATCTCGAGAAGGTGGAAGGCGAGCCTTTCGGCCTGGCGCTCGTGATGCGCGGTGCCGGCGAGCGGCTGGCGCCGATCCTGATGACCAGCCTGTGCACGGCGCTCGCGCTGCTGCCGCTGGTCGTGCCGGGCAGCATTCCGGGCCACGAGATCGAGCACCCGATGGCGGTGGTGATCCTGGGCGGGCTGGTCAGCTCGACGCTGCTGACGCTGTTCGTCGTGCCCTACCTGTACTTGCGTTTCGCGCCGCGCGGCGCGGTGCAGACAAAGGCGCAATGGCTGCCGCCGCTCGGGGCCGCAACGTGAACAACATTCCAGTCAAGGAGATCACCATGATTCGAATCCTTTCGCGGCGTGTTCTGCTGCTCGGCTCCGTCCTGCTGGCGCTCGGCGCGCCGGTCCGCGCCGCCGACGCCGAACCGGACCACATCCGCGGCCAGATCAGCAGCGTCGAGGCCGGCGCGGTCACCGTCAAGACGGCTGACGGCCGCTCGCTGCGCCTGGCGCTGCCCGAGAAAGTGGCGGTCTTCACGCTCAGCAAGGCGAGCTTCTCGAGCGTCGACTTCGGCCTCTACGTTGGCTCGGTGGCGGTGCGGCTGGACATGACGAGCCCGATCGTTCGCGCCACGCCGCGCGAAACCATCAGCTGGCTGTACGAAGGCCAGGAGCTGCGCATCATCGACGAGAAGCTGCGCGGCATCGCGGTCGGCTTCAAGGCCTGGGACTTCCCCAATGGCAGCTCGATGACCCACGGCTGGGTCGACGACCTGGAAAGCCGTGTCATCTCGATCAAGTACGGACCGACGCAGGACGAAGAGTCCGACGTGCTGGTCGGCAAGGACGTCCCCGTCACCCGGATGTCGCTCGGCGAGCGCGCCGACATCAAGTCGGGTGCGCATGCCTTCATCGGCGCCACCAAGGGCGGCGACGGCAAGCTGGGCGCCGTGTTCGTTTTCGTCGGCAAGGACGGCCTCGTGCCGTCGCTGTAGCCGCTTCGTTTCCAGATCCACCCCGACAAAGGAGTCGCCATGCCAACCGATCTGATCCACCGCATTCGCGAGACCGCCATCACGACGGCCGTGCTGATCCTCTTCATGGCGCCGGCCGTCGCGCCGGCCGCGGCTGCGCCGGCCAAGAACGCGGCGGTGCGCCTGGAGGCGATCCCGGGCAGCAGCGTCAAGCGTGTCACCTTGACCGCGAAGGCGGCCGAGCGGCTCGACATCCAGACCGGCAAGGTCACGCAGGAGGTCGTGATCCGCAAGCAGATGGTCAGCGGCATGGTGGTCTATCCGCGTGCCAACGCGCTGCCGCAAGCGCCCGCCGGCAACGGCTTCGGCGCCTTCGGCGGGGTCGCCGCGCCCGGCGCAACCGCTGCCGGCCCGCTGCGCAAGATCGCGGTGCTCGAAACGGTGGCGCCGGGGGCGGCCCCGGCGGCCGCACCGGTCGAGAGCTGGGTCGTGGTGAGCCTGTCGCCGGGCGAGTTCGAGCGCATCGCCAAGGACAAGCCGGCGCGCGTGACGCCGCTCTACACGCGCGACAAGGAGATGAAGGAAATGCTCGCGCCGCTGTCGGACCAGCCGCCGATCGAAGACGCCAAGCGCTCGATGCTGACGCTGCACTACGTGCTGCCGTCGGCCGATCACGGGCTGGCACCGAGCACCCGGGTGCGGGTCGAGCTGCAGCTCGCCGGCAGCGAGGACAAGCAGAAGGTCGTGCCCTACAGCGCCGTGTACTACGACGCCAAGGGCGCACCCTGGGTCTACGTCAACACCCAGCCGCTGACCTACGAGCGCAAGCGCATCGTGGTGCAGCGGGTCGTCGGCAACCAGGCGGTGCTGTCCGAGGGTCCCGAGCTCGGCACGGCAGTCGTCACGGTCGGCGCGTCCTTGTTGTACGGCACCGAGATTTTCGGCAAGTAGGGCTTCGCCAACCACCCCATCTGGGACAACGCAACGCGGCCCGCCGGGCCGCGGACGGAGGGTTTCGTCATGTTTGAATCGATCATCGGCTCGAGTCTGAGGTTTCGCTTCCTCGTCCTGAGCTTCGCCGCGGCCCTGGTCGCGTTCGGCACGCTGCAGTTCGGCAAGATGCCGGTGGACGTGTTCCCCGAGTTCGCGCCCCCCATCGTGGAGGTTCAAACCGAGGCGATCGGGCTGTCCGCCGAAGAGGTGGAAAGCATGATCACCTACAGCCTTGAAGAGCTGCTGAGCGGTGTGCCGTGGATCGAATCGACACGTTCGAAGTCGGTCACCGGCCTGTCGTCGGTGATGCTGATCTTCAAGCGCGGCACCGACGTGCTGAAGGCGCGTCAGATGGTTCAGGAGCGCCTGGCGCTGGCCTACACGCTTCCCAACGTCGCATCGCCGCCGGTGATCCTGCAGCCGATGTCGGCCACCAGCCGCTTCATGATGGTGGCGCTCTCGGCCGACAAGATGGATGCGACCGAGCTTTCGCTGCTCGCGCGCTGGACCATCAAGCCCAAGCTGGTCGGGGTGCCGGGTGTCTCCAACGTCTCGGTCTGGGGCCAGCGGCTGCGCCAGCTGCATGTGCAGTTCGACCCGAACCGGCTGCGTGACACCAAGGTCATGCAGGAAGACATCATCGCCGCCACCGGCGACGCGCTGTGGGTCTCGCCGCTGACCTTCCTGAAGGCCTCGTCGCCCGGCTCCGGCGGCTGGATCGACAACAGCAACCAGCGCCTCGGCGTCGAGCATGCGATGCCGATCGAGACGCCGGAAGACATCGCCAAGGTGGCGGTGACCTCGCCGCACCTGCTGATGGCGGGCCGCTCGATGTCGCTCGGCGACGTGACCGAGACGACCTTCTCGCATGCGCCGGTGATCGGCGACGCGATCGTCAACCATGGCGGCAACGGCCTGATGCTGGTGATCGAGAAGTTCCCCGGCACCAACACGCTGGAAGTGACGAAGAACGTCGAGCAGGCGCTCAACGAGCTGCGCCGCGGCCTGCCGGGCGTGCAGGTCGAGGCCAACGTGTTCCGCCTGGCCGACTACGTCGAGGACTCGATCTCGAACCTGACCCGTGCGCTGGTGATCGGTGCCGCGCTGGTGGTGCTGGTGATCGCCGCGTTCCTGTCGAACTGGCGCAGCACGCTGGTCGGCGTGGTCTCGCTGCCGATCTCGCTGGTCGCCGCGGTGCTCGCGCTGCGCCTCACCGGCTCGACCATCAACACGATGATCCTCGCGGGCCTGGTGGTGGCGCTCGGTGTCGTCATCGACAGCGCCGTCGTCGACGTGCAACGCCTGCGCGAACGGCTGCGCAACCGGCACGACGAGGGTGAATCGGTCATCGGGATCATCTTCGAGGCGACGCTGCAAACCCAGCGCACCGCCATCTACGCGACGCTGATCGTGGCGCTGGCCGCCTTGCCGATCTTCTTCCTGGGCGGCGTGTCGGGCGCGTTCGTCGAGCCGCTGGCGCTGTCGTACTTGCTCGCGGTGGCGGCGTCGATGCTGGTCGCGCTGACCGTCACGCCGGCGCTCAGCCTGATGCTGATGGACAAGGCGCCCGGCCAGGCCGGCGGCAGCTCGTTGGCGACGCGCATCGGCGAGCGGCTGCGCCTGCACGAGCGTTATGAACGCGCTCTGTCGGCCGCCGCGGCGATGCCGCGCACGGTGATCGGCGCGGCGCTCGTGACGGTCGCGGCGGCTGCCGCCGTCTGGCCCTTCCTCGGTCAGACGCTGCTGCCGCAGTTGAAGGAGCGCGAGTTGCTCGTCAACTGGACCACCCCGCCCGGCACCTCGCACGCCGAGACCTACCGCATCGCCGCGCGGGTGAGCAAGGAGCTGGAGTCGATTCCCGGGGTCAAGAACGTCGGCGCGCATGTCGGACGCGCGGTCACCGGTGACCAGGTCGTCGGCATCAACTCGAGCCAGATCTGGATCAACCTCGATCCGACGGCCGACCACGCCAAGACGCTGGCGGCGATTCGCGCCACCGTCGACGGTTACCCCGGCATCGAGCACAACCTGCAGTCCTACCTGCGCGACAAGGTCGGTGAAGTGCTGACCGGCCAGAGCAAGCCCATCGTCGTGCGCATCTTCGGGCCGCAGCGCGAGGTGCTGAAGAAGAAGGCCGAAGAGCTTCGCCAGGCGCTTGCCACCATTCCGGGCATCGTCGACCTGAGCGCCGAAGGGCAGGTCGAAGAGCCGCACGTGCAGGTGAAAGTGAACCTGGACGCCGCCGGCCGTGCCAACGTCAAGCCCGGCGATGTGCGCCGCTCGGCCGCGTCGATCTTCTCGGGACTCGTTGTCGGCTACCTGTTCAAGGACCAGAAGATCTTCGAGGTGGTGGTCTGGGGTGCGCCCGAAACGCGCCAGAACCTGAACAACCTGAAAGACCTGTGGGTCGAGAAGTCGGACCGCAGCCACACCCGCCTGGGCGACATCGCCGACGTGAGCATCACGTCGACGCCGACCGTGATCAAGCACGAAGGCCGCGCGCCGTATGTCGACGTGGTCGCCAACGTCGAAGGGCGTGACCCGAGCGCGGTCGCCCGGGACGTGGTGAAGCGCCTTGCGAGCGTCGACTTCCCGCTCGAGTACCACCCGGAGATGCTGGGCGAATACGCACAGCGCGCGTCGACCAGCCAGCGCATGCTCGGCGTCGTGGCCGCGGTGCTGGCCGGCATCTTCCTGCTGCTGCAGGCCTGCTTCCGCAACTGGACGCTGGCGGGGGTCGCGTTTGCCGCGCTGCTCGCGTCGGTCGCCGGTGGCGTGCTCGCGGCAGCCGGTGCCGGCGGGGTGGTGTCGCTCGGCTCGGTGGTCGGCTTGCTCGCGGTGCTGGGCATCGCGGCGCGCCAGAACGTGATGCTGATCGACGGCCTGCAGCGGCTCGAGCGCGAGGGCGTGCAGCGCACGGCGGGCCGGCTCGGCCTGGTACTGCAGGGCACGGGTCAGCGGCTGTCGTCGATTCTCGCGGCCTTCGCGGCGACCTCGGCGGCACTGTTGCCGATCATCGTGGCCGGCCGCATCCCGGGTCTCGAAGTCGTGCATTCGACCGCGCTGGTGATGGTCGGCGGACTCGCGGTCTCGACGCTGGTGACGCTGTTCGTCGTGCCGATGCTGTACCTGCTGGTCGGCTCGGGCGCGCGGCGCGACATCGAGCTCGGTGCGCTGGCACACGCCTGAGCCAGACCAAGGATCAGTGGGGAGGCCTGCGCAATGTCCCCGACGGGAACGATCGTCAGTACCGTGATCGCTGTCGTCGTGGCGTGCGCGCTCCCCACGCCAGCGCGGGCGCAGTTCGAGCTGCCCGCCGGCGCAACCAACGGGCATTCCTCGGCGCCGCTGCAGCAGTCGTCGCGCCTGAGCTTTGCGTATTCGTACGGCACGGAGTCGCCGTTCACCTACCGGCAGGACAACGACCTGGATCGCGGAACGCGCGACAACTCCAACGTCTTCAAGACCAAGATCTTCGGGACCATCGTCTACCGGCCCACCGACTGGTTGACGGCGACAGTGGAGATGGCGTTCGAGCGCGAATATCCGCTGCGCGAGGAGAGCCAGGTCCAGCTGCCCAACGGCGACATCCGCTTCGCCCAGAAGCGCAACCCCTCGTTGCAGTTCGATCAGGCGTTCGTGACGCTGCGCCACGCGCCGTTCGAGTTCAACGTCGGCCGGCGCAACTACGAGGACGAACGGCATTGGCTGTACGACGGCTCGATCGACGTCGCGAGCCTGTCGTACCGGCACGAAAACGTGCGTGCCGAAGCGATGATCGGGCGCGACGTCTTGTGGAGCCTGGACCTGCTGCAGCACACGCAGAAACATCCAACCGAAATGGCCATGCTGTACGCCGACTACCGCGGCTTCGACAACAACGTGCTGGGCGGCTACGTGATGCGGCGCCGGGACATATCGGGTCAGGAAGGCAAGCCGCTGATGTTCGGCTTTCGCGCCAGCGGCAAGCCGAGCGCGAGCTTCAGCTACTGGTCCGAGCTGGCGCTGCTGCGCGGCACCGATGAGACGGGGCAGAAGTTCAGGGCGCGCGCGCTCGAGGTCGGCGCCACTTATCGTTTCGCCGATCTGCCCTACGACCCGAACGTGACGCTGTCGTATGCCTACGGCAGCGGCGACAGCAATCCCAACGACGGCGTCAACACCGAGTTCCGCCAGACCGGCCTGCAGTCCAACGAGGCGCGCTACATCGGCTTGGCCAAGTTCAAGACCTACGGCGAGATGATCGACCCGGAGCTGAGCAACCTGAAGATCATGACGCTGGGGGTCGGCGCCCGTGTCAGGCCAGGCATCTCGGTCGACCTGGCTTACCACCGCTACCGGCTCGACGCGATCGCGAGCGAGATCCGCAACTGGGGCCTGACCGCGCTGATGAACACGCTGCCCGACGAGCAGAGCCGCGACGTCGGCCAGGAGCTCGATCTGGTGGTCGGCTTTCGCGGCATGTTTGGCGTGAAGCGGCTCGGGCTCGACCTGCGAGCGGGCAAGTTTTTTCCCGGCAAGGCGTTTCGCGTCGGCGATGGCAGCGGGGGTTCCCGCGGCGCCAATCCCGGAATCAGTGTCGTCGCCAAGTTCCGCTGGTGACGTGTCTCTTCGAACCAAGGACGAAAGGAAACACCATGACCTCCAACAAGACTCTGTCCCTGCTGGCCGCCGCCGCGCTGCTGACCCTGGCGAGCCCCGCGGCGCAGGCGGCCGACAAACCCGCGGCCAAGGCCGAGGCGGCGTGGCAGGAAGACTTCGGCCTGCCCGGCTGCAAGCTCTCGACCACCGGGCGCAACGCCTACTTCGTGCTCGTGCCCGGCCATCAGCTGGTGCTCGAACACGGCAGCACCAAGATGCAGATCACCGTGCTCGACGAGACCCAGGTGATCAACGGCGTGACGACCCGCGTCGTCGAGGAACGCGAGTGGGACAAGGGGCAGCTGCACGAGCTGTCGCGCAACTACTACGCGATCTGCGAGCAGACCAAGGACGTGCTGCACTTCGGCGAAGACGTCGAGGTCGTCAAGGACGGCAAGCTTGTGAAAGATCCGGGCACCTGGATCGCCGGCAGCAACGGCAACCGGCCGGGACTCGTGATCGCCGGCACGCCGAAGCTGAACATGAAGTACTACCAGGAGATCGCACCCGGCGTCACGATGAACCGGGGCGAAGTGGTGAGTCTGAACGAGACCTGCAAGACCGCGGCCGGGACGTTCAGGAGATGCATGAAAGTGAAGGGGACCTCGGGCATGGACGCCAGGAAGCTCGAATACAAGTACTACGCGCCGAACATCGGCCTGGTTCAGGACGAGAATCTGCGCTTGGTCAAATTCAGCGCCGCAAAGGCTCAATGAGTTCTTGAAACCCGTCCTCATCCTGCAACACCTGAACGGCGACGGCCCCGCGTACCTGCGCACCTGGCTGGAACGCGAGGGCCGGCCGTTCAGCATCTTCAACACCGAGGCCGGGCAGGCGTTCCCGCAGCGTATGGCCGACTATTCGGCACTCGCGGTGCTGGGCGGCGAGATGAGCGCCAACGACCCGTTGCCGGCACTGCGCGAGGCCGAGCGGCTCATCCGCGACGCCGTTGCCACGAACGTGCCGGTGCTGGGTCATTGCCTGGGCGGGCAGCTGATGGCGCGGGCGCTCGGCGCGCGGGTCGCCGAGTCGCCGCGGCCCGAGATCGGCTGGCACCGCATTCGCATCCGCAAGGTCACAGACAGCAGCGTCTGGTTCGGCGAGGCGGCCGAGCAGCTCGTCTTCCAGTGGCACTACGACGCCTTCGAGCTGCCGCGCGGTGCGCAATGGCTGGCCGAAAGCGCGGCCTGCCCGCACCAGGCCTTCGCGCTCGGCCCGCATCTTGCGATGCAATTCCATGTCGAACTCGACGAGCCCAAGTTGCATGCGTGGGCGAGTTCGCAGCCGGCCTTGCTCGAGCAGGCCGCGCCGCGGCTCAAGGACCAGCAGGCCCTGGCCGACAAGCTCTACGCGCGCTGGCTGATCGCGGCGACGGGTTGACGCCATTTCACGATCAGAAAGGCGATTTTCACATTGCGAGATGGCGACATGCTGCGCTGCCGCATATTCTTTCACGACCGTGAATGTGATTTCGTATCATGGAACTAAGCGCCTAAGCTATTGATTTTTAACGGCAATAAATTTAGTCTTATATAAGACATAAGTCTTCCACAAGCGGCGCCGTCTTTGTATTCTTGATCCCAGAGCGTTTCGATTTTTTCCTTCCTTGTCAGTCCAACCTTCTGGAGGTCCTCAATGACGAACCCGACCCGCGAACAACAGATCGCCGCCCTGGAAAAAGACTGGGCCGAAAACCCGCGCTGGAAAGGCATCAAGCGCGGCTACACCGCTGCCGACGTGGTGCGCCTGCGCGGCTCGCTGGCCATCGAGCACACGCTCGCCAAGCGTGGCGCCGAGAAGCTGTGGAACCTGGTCAACACCGAGCCCTTCGTCAACTCGCTGGGCGCGCTCACCGGCAACCAGGCGATGCAGCAGGTCAAGGCCGGCCTGAAGGCGATCTACCTGTCGGGGTGGCAAGTCGCCGGCGACGCCAACAGCAACGGCGAGATGTACCCCGACCAGTCGCTGTACTCGGTGGACTCGGTGCCCAAGGTCGTCAAGAAGATCAACGCCACCTTCAAGCGTGCCGACGAGATCCAGTGGTCCGAAGGCAAGAACGACATCGACTACTTCGCCCCGATCGTGGCCGACGCCGAAGCCGGTTTCGGCGGCGTGCTGAACGCCTTCGAGCTGATGAAGGCGATGATCGAAGCGGGCGCCGCCGGCGTGCACTTCGAAGACCAGCTGGCCGCCGCGAAGAAGTGCGGCCACATGGGCGGCAAGGTGCTCGTTCCGACCCGTGAAGCGGTCGCCAAGCTGGTCGCGGCGCGCCTCGCTTCCGACGTGATGGGAACGCCCACCGTGCTGCTCGCGCGCACCGACGCCGAAGCCGGCGACCTGGTCACGAGCGACGTCGACGACAACGACAAGCCCTTCTGCACCGGCGAGCGCACCGTCGAAGGTTTCTTCCGCACCCGCAACGGCCTCGACCAGGCGATCAGCCGCGGCCTCGCCTATGCCGAAGTCGCCGACATGATCTGGTGCGAAACCGGCAAGCCCGACCTCGCGTTCGCCAAGCAGTTCGCCGACGCGATCCATGCCAAGTTCCCGGGCAAGCTGCTGGCCTACAACTGCTCGCCGTCGTTCAACTGGAAGAAGAACCTCGACGACGCGACGATCGCCAAGTTCCAGCGCGAACTCGGCGCAATGGGCTACAAGTTCCAGTTCATCACGCTGGCCGGCTTCCACAGCCTGAACTACGGCATGTTCGAGCTGGCCCACGGTTATGCGCGCAACAACATGAGCGCCTTCGTCGAGCTGCAGGAAAAGGAATTCGCCGCTGCCGAGAAGGGCTTCACCGCCGTCAAGCACCAGCGCGAGGTCGGCACCGGCTACTTCGACGCGGTGACGACGACGATCGAGCGCGACGCATCGACCGCGGCACTGAAGGGCTCGACCGAGGACGAGCAATTCTTCGACGCCAAGCACGCATAAATAGCCGCGATCGCCCTGACCCTTCGACAGGCTCAGGACCAAAGGCAAGTCGAAGGGGACGCGCCGAAACGCGTCTTACCTCACGCGCAAAAGCCCGGAAGTCAAAAGCTTCCGGGCTTTCGTTCATTGCTGCGGGCGATGTCATGTGCATACTGCGGCCATGCCCGCCTGAAACGCAGTCCATGGCCACGCGCAGCAGTTCCAGTCCCGCCTTGCTCGACGAGGCACGCGCCGAGTTGGCGCGCGCCACCGAAGCACGCCGCACCGGTGCCCACCACACCGGCGTCGAAGCCGCCAGCGCCGCGCTGGCGCTGGCGCGGCGCGCCAAGCATCAGACGCTGCAGGGCTCGGCATTGCGCCTGCTCGCGGTCAACCAGTTGCGCGTCGGCGAGCAGGAGGCTGCCATCAGCAGCTGCCTGCAAGCCCTGCAGCTTCTCAGGCGCAGCCGCGACGCCGCCGAACGCTCGGACGTGCTGTGCACGCTGGTCATGTCCTACAACGACGTCGGCCTGCATTCGGAGGCCCTGGCGCACGTCACCGAGGCGCTCGACACGGCGCGTGCGTCGGGCGACCTGTCGCAGATCAGCTGGGCCCTGAACCGCGTGGGCATCACCTACGAAGCGCTGGCCGACCGGCGCGAGGCCGAACACTTCCTGCTGCAGGCACTCGACATCGCGCGCAACATCGACGGCCAGGAAGAGATGTTCAGCGCCTTGAACAACCTGTGCAGCGCCATCGTGGCGCGGGCGCGCGAGGCGCACAACGACAGCAAGCTCGTGCTCGAGAGCGACGCCCTCGAGCGCGCGCTGGCCTATGGCAACGAGGCGCTGGCGCTGGCACAAGCCTCCGGCAACGCACATCGCATTGCCATCTCGCACGCCAACCTCGGCAACTTGTGCACCGAAATGCACGAGTACGACAACGCGTTGATGCACATCGATCGCGGCGCCGAGCTGGCTCAGGCGCATGGCTACCGGGGCGTGATCGTCGCCGCCATCACGAATCGGGCGGCGCTGGCGCGCCAGCGTGGGCTGCTCGCCGAGGCCATCTCGTTGTACGAGCAGGCGCTCGTGGAGGCCGAGCTGGTCGACGATCCGGGCACATCGCTGGAGGTCCACACCGACCTGTACGCGTGTCACAAGGCGATGGGCGACCTGGCCGGGGCGCTGCGCCATCACGAGGCGCTGCTGCCGCTGGAGCGCAAGCGGATGAAGCGCGTCGCTGCGACGCAGGCGCGTCTCCTGATCAACCGGCTCGAACTCGAACACGCGCGGGTCGAGACCGAACGCGCGCACCTGGACGCGCAGGTGCAGCGCCTGCGCGCGATGCAGCTGGAAACCGAAAAGCGCCAGCTCGAGCTGAAAGCCACCGAGCTCGGACGCCATGCGCTGGAAGATCAGTTGACGGGGCTGGCCAACCGTCGCCGCGTCGACCACGAACTGCCGCAGCTGCTGGCCGCCGCACGCGAGCGCGGCGCACCGCTGAGCATCGCCGTCATCGACCTGGACCACTTCAAGCGTGTCAACGACCGCCACGGCCACGCGGTGGGCGACGACGTGCTGCGCGCGATCGCGCGCATCCTGCTCGACAAGATCCGCAGCACCGACCTGCTCGCGCGCATGGGCGGCGAAGAGTTCATCGTGCTGTTTGCCGGCACCGGCCTCGCGGTGGCCACCGAAGCCTGCGAGCGGCTGCGGCGTGCGGTCGAGACCTTCGGCTGGGGTCAGCTCGCGCCTGCGCTCGAGCTGACCATCAGCGTCGGTGTTTGCGAGGCCGGCGAAGGCCTCGACGTGCGCGGCCTGGTCGAGCGCGCCGACGCCGCGCTGTACCAGGCCAAGCGCAACGGCCGCAACCGGGTCCACGTGGCGGGCGCGGCCGCGCCGGCGCGCGCGCTGCTGAACGCACCGCTCCCCCGGGCCCCCTCCGAGAGGGGGTTCCAGCATGAATGACGAGCCGGCCGAAGGCCGGCAACGCCGATCGTGCGATTGAGACGCGAACGACGCATGCGACGCTCGCAGTGTGTTTGCCGGCGTACGCCGGCTCGTCAATCGAACTGGAGCCTCCGCCCGGAGGGGGCTGGGGGAGCGGTGCGTTCGACCGGAGGCTTAGGCCAGAGGCCTAAGCCTCCTACCAATTGCGAATCGTCGGGTTCTGGTAGCTGAACTGGTTCGGCAGGTCGAGGTTCGTGTACGAGAAGGACAGGCTCACGTCGAGCGACGTGACCTGGTGCCACCAGGCGAGCGGCAGGAAGATCGTTTCGCCCGGCTCGACCGTCACGTCGAGCACCGTCACCTGGCTGAACAGCGGGTAGCGGTTCAGGTCCGGCCGGTCGATGTCGATCGGGCTGTAGACGTCGTTGTAGTTGTAGAGCTTGGGTGTCTCCAGCGGCGAGATCAGGCGCCAGCGCTTGCGCCCGACCACCTGGGTGTGGAACAGCATGATGGTGTCGTGGTGCAGTGGCGTCAGCGTGCCGGCCGGGCCGAACCAGAACGACGAGCGCGGCGCGAGCTGCGAGCGGTCGCAGGCGGGAGGCAGGCTGCCGATATCGGCCATCAGCGGCGCGAACTCGGGCCGGCGCAGCGCCTCGTTGTTGGCCGTCATGTAGTAGTCGTTGGTCGAACCACCAGCCAGCACACGATCGACGAAGGGGCCCAGCGGCACCATGCGCCGGTGCTCGAGCTTGTTCTGCTCGTACATCGGGTCGGCGTCGCGGCCGTCCTGGATCTCCACCGTCAGATGGCCGAAGCGCTGCTTCAGGTCCTGCGGCGACCAGCGCTGCATCGCCGGCCAGTCCCGCGCCACGTCGGTCAGGACCAGTGGGCGGCAGCCCCGCACGTGGCGCTCGACGAACTCGTCGCGCGACGGTGACGCTCGCTTCTCGACAACACCATAACTCGGCGCCGACTGCCACACCTGCTGCAGGTTGGCGGCCACCGACTCGAGCTTGCGCTGCACCTGCTGCATGCGCCGCGCCGCGTGGAAGGCCGGGTCGTTCTCCATCCGGGCGATGGCGTCGCGGGCCTCTTGCGGATCGAGGCCGGCACCGGTCATCGTCTGCAGCATCGACTCGGGCGTGCAGTCGCGCAGCCGGTTCTCGGCGATCCATTGGCGCCAGTCGTCGGTCAGCGGCGCGGCAGACTGCGGGCGGGGCCGCGGGGCAGGGGTGATGGGCGTCTGGGCCATGTGGCTTTACATCGAGGCTTCGAGCATCGCACGGTAGTCGTCGCGGCTGGCGATGCGCGGGTTGGTCTTGTGGCAGTGGTCGGCCATTGCGCCGTCGATGATGCGCTCGAACAGGTCGGCCGTGACGCCGACGGCGGCCAGCCCGCTCGGCAGGCCGAGCCGCGCGTTCATCGCGCGGATGGCCTCGGCGATCGTGTTGCCCTCGGTATCGCAGGACCCCAAACCCATCGCATGCGCCATTCGGGCCAGGCGCCGGTCCCTGACCATGGCCTCGGCGCTCGCGTTGAACTTCACGACCGCCGGCAGGAACAGCGCGTTCAGCGTGCCGTGGTGCAGCCGCGGGTCGGCGCCACCCAGACTGTGGCTCAGCGAATGCACGCAGCCCAGGCCCTTCTGGAATGCCATCGCGCCCTGCATGCTCGCGCTCATCATGTTCCAGCGTGCCTCGCGGTCGCTGCCGTCGCGTGTCGCACGTTCGATGTGGCTCCAGCCGCGCTCCAGCCCGTCCAGGCCGATGCCGTCGGCCGGCGGGTTGACCGCAGGCGCCATGAAGGTCTCCATGCAATGGGCGATCGCGTCCATGCCGGTCGCGGCGGTGAGCAGGGGCGGCAGGCCGAGAGTCAGGTCGGGGTCGCAGAGGGCGGTCTTCGGGACCAGGTGCCAGCTGTGGAAGCCGAGCTTGCGGCCGTCGGCCACGATGACGATCGCGCCGCGAGCCACTTCGCTGCCGGTGCCGGCGGTCGTCGGCACGGCGATCAGCGGCGCGACCCGCTCGGTGATGCGCGGGCTGCCGCCTTCGATGGTCGCGTAGGTCTTGAGCGGGCCTTCGTGGGTGGCGGCGATCGCCACCCCTTTGGCGAGGTCGATGCTCGAGCCGCCGCCGACTGCGATCAGGCCGTCGCATTTGTAGCTCTTGTAGAGCACGGTGGCCGCATGCACCGCGGCTTCGTTCGGGTTCGACGGTGTCTGGTCGAACACCGCATAAGGCACCGCGCCCAGCGCAGCGAGCGCCTTGCCGAGCACGCCGGCTGCGCGCACGCCCGCATCGCTGACGACGAGCGGGCGCTGCATGCCGATTCGCTCGCATTCCTGCGGCAGCAGCTTCACCGCGCCATGCTCGAGGTGAACCTGGGTGATGTAGTAGATGAATGCCATGCTGACCTGCTCGGGAGTCGAACGCCAAGTATCCTCTCACGCACCCGTGCTTGCCACTTGCAGACCTTGACGCCACCACCTCTGACCGCCCGCATGGCCGACGTGCTGGAACGCATCCGGCGTGCCGGCCGGCCACCGTTTTTCCGCATGAGCGTGAGCGATGCGCGCAGCGCCTACGTGCTCGCGTCGGAGATCCTGGAGTTGCCGCGCGCCGCGTTGCCGCGGGTCGAGGACCTCGCCCTTCCCGCCGCCGACGGCAGCGCGTTGCCGGCGCGCCTGTACGCACCGTCCGATGCCGAGCTGCCGGTGCTGCTGTACCTGCACGGCGGCGGCTTCGTCATCGGCAACCTCGAAACCCACGACAGCCTGTGCCGCCAGATCGCCTTGCGCAGCGGCGCGGCGGTGCTGGCGCTGGACTATCGGCTGGCGCCCGAGCACCGCTTTCCGAGCGCGGTGGACGACGCCTGGGCGGCATTGGAATGGCTGGCCCGGAACGCGAGCTCGATCGGCCTCGACGCGACCCGGCTCGGCGTCGGCGGCGACAGCGCCGGCGCCACGCTCGCCGCGGTCTGCGCGATCCAGGCGCGCGAGCGCGGCCTGCGGCTGCGTGTGCAGCTGCTCATCACGCCGGGCACGACTGCGCATGCCGACACGCCGTCGCACGGCGCCTTCGCGAGCGGCTACCTGCTCGAAGCCGAGGGCATCGCCTGGTTCTTCGATCACTACATTGATGCCGCCATTCGCAGCGACTGGCGCTTCGCGCCGCTGTTGGCCGACGACGTCGACGGCGTCGCCCCCGCCTGCGTCGTGCTCGCCGAATGCGACCCGCTGGTCGACGAAGGCCTGGCCTATGCCGACAGGCTGCGCGCCGCCGGCGTCGAGGTCGAACTCGAGCTGTACCGCGGCGTGACGCACGACTTCATCAAGATGGGCCGCGCGCTGCCCGAGGCCCGGCAGGCCCAGGCGGCGATCGGCGAGGCACTTCGAAAGGCTTTCGAGCGATGAAGAGAGCCGAGTTCCGCCTGCTCGATCGGCTGCGCGTCCGCTGGGCCGAGATCGATCTGCAGAAGATCGTCTTCAACGCGCACTACCTGACCTACATCGACACGGCGATGGCCGCCTACTGGCGCGCGCTCGCGATGCCCTACGCGCAGACCATGGAGTACCTGGCGGGCGACCTGTTCATGCGCAAGGCGAGCGTCGCGTTCGAAGCCTCGGCGCGCTACGACGATGTGTTGGACGTCGGAATCCGCTGCGCGCGCATCGGCAACTCGTCGATCGTGTTCTCGGCCGGGGTGTTCCGCCAGGACGAGCTGCTGGTGTCGGCCGAGCTCGTTTATGTGTTCGCCGATCCGCTCGGCCAGAGTTCCAAGCCGGTGCCGCAGGAACTGCGCGAGCTGCTGCAGGGCTTCGAGGCCGGCAAGCCGATGCTTGACGTGCGCCTGGGTTCCTGGGCCGAGCTCGGGCCCGAAGCGCGGGCGATCCGCGGCGCGGTGTTCATCGACGAGCAGAAGATCCCGGCCGAGATGGAATGGGATGCGGCCGACGAGTCCTGCATCCACGCGGTGGCCTTCAACCGCTTCGGCGTGCCGCTGGCTACCGGCAGGCTGCTGCAGCATGTGCCAGGTGTCGCCAAGATCGGCCGGATGGCGGTCGCGCCGGCGCTGCGCGGCAGCCGCATCGGGCGCAGCGTGCTCGAAGCCCTGATGCAGGCGGCGCGCGAGCGCGGCGACCACGAGGTGCTGCTGCACGCCCAGACCTCGGCCGCGCCGTTTTATGCGCGGGCCGGCTTCAGCGAGAGGGGAGAGCGCTTCGATGAGGCGGGGATTCCGCACATCGAGATGGTGCGGGTGCTGTAGAACCCCGGGCCGTCATACCGGCGAACGCCGGTATCCACTCTCATGGGGCAGCGAGTCTGCCATCAGACTACACCGCCGCGTTCGGGCGGCGCCGTTTCTTGCCGAGCTCGGGCTTGAGCAAGCTGCGCACCCGCAGCCTCTTCAGCGGCGCCAGCTCGACCGCCGCCGACGTTTCGAGCTCGGCTTCGGACACCGGTGCCTGTTCGCTCGGCGCTTGCGGTGCGTCCTCGATCGAATACCGCGGCGGCCAGTTCTTCAGCGTGGCGCGGCGCAGCAGCGCCACGCCACCGGTCGCGCTGAAGGTGCGCTCCAGCACATGCGTCACCAGGTGACGGTTGACCCGCTCGGCGATGACGAGCGTCGAACAGCGGGTTCCGTAGGCCATGTCGGGCGAGCGGATGAAGGCGGCCGACAGCATCTTTTCCAGCTCGCGCGAAACCCCCGTTTCGGGCAGCTCGTCGTCGTCGGCTTCGCTGCGGTCGGCCAGTGCCGCGAACAGCTGCGACGACAGCTGGTCGACGCTCTCGGCGCCGGCCAGCGCGTCTTCGAGCCGCGACTTCAATGCTTCGACCTTGGGCCACGGCGTGTCGAGCCCGGCGTTCGACAGGCCGTGCACACCGCGCTCGAGCCGCATCGGGTACGAGTCGTTGTTCGAGGCCCAGAAACATTCGCCGCGTCGGAAATCGGCAGCCACCAGGTTGAAGCCGTTGAAGCCCGACAGGGCGGTGCGCATCCAGAACCGGTCGGTGCGCTCGGACGCGCCCAGCCAGTCGGCCACGATGCGCCCGCGCGACGGCGCCGTCGCGTCGTTGCGGGCCGGGTCGCGCACGTTCGTGACCAGCGCCAGCCGGCCTTCGGCGGTCAGCCCCATCCAGGTTCCGCCGGCTTCGAGGTCGCGCCCGCTCAGGATCGCCGGGCCGCCCGACTCGGGGGTCCACCAGGCCAGCCGCGCGGCGGGGCGCTTGAAGAATTCGTCGCGGTTCGCTGCCACCACCAGCGGGAAGCGCCGGTTCTGGTCGATCGCCAGGGCTACGAGGCACATGGAACGAACACCTCCGTGTGGCGCGCGCCGGCGCTCAATCCGGCCATGCACAGAGCTTCGGTTTCGATGTCGGACTGACACTCCGGCGTCACCCCACCGGGCTTGCGTTCGGGATCGAATGCGTAGATTTCCATCCAGGTCTGCTCGCTGTCGTACATCTCGGGCCGGCGCATCAGGCGCGCCGTCAATCCGGGGTGGCGGGTGCAGAGGCGGGCCTGGAACGCGTGCGCCGCGGCCAGGGCCTCGTCGGCCTTCGCCACCGGAATTCGATAGTAGATGAACAGCTCGCGCATGACGCTGCAGACGGTGTGAACTCTTGCCCGGCTCGGGCGATTTCGAGGTCTGGCGACGCCCTCAGGGCGTCAACCCGGCGTCGGCAAGAACCGGGTAGGGGAGGTCGCGCTGCACCAGCAAGGGCCCGTCGGCGCTGCCGAGCCGGATCTCGCCGCCTTCGAGCGCACTCAACTTGAGCTCGACCAACGCACTCGCGCCGTCCGCGCCGGGCCGCGGCGCCGCATTGGCGACCAGGCCGGCGGGCTGGCTCGGGTCGGCACTGTGGAACACCTCCTGGCCGGCCGCGGCGCTCAGGTCGGTATCGAACAGGAAGGTGCGGCGCTTGACGGTGCCGCGGTACTGCGAGCGTGCCACGATCTCCTGGCCGGGGTAGCAGCCCTTCTGGAAGTTCACGCCGCCGACGAGCTCGAAGTTCAGCATCTGCGGCACGAAGTGCTCGGCGGTCGCCGACTCGATCACCGCGACGCCGCTTTGCACTTCGAGCCAGCGCCAGGCGTCGAGCGCCAGCGCGGGCAGGGCCGGCGGTTCGCCGGCAGTGGCGAGCAGGGCGCGTTTCAGGCCGTTGGCGTCGGGCAGCCGGACGATGCTGGCGCCGTCGGCTTCGAGCCTGTCCCAGACCGCGGCAGCACCGACCTGCGCGGCGCCGCCGGCCAAGCCGAAGAGGTGAACTTCGGCCGACGCGTCGCTCAGCTTGCACTGCGAACGCAGCACGAACATCGAAAGGCGCTTCAAGGTCGACGCCAAAACGCTCGCATGGCAGGCCAGCAGCACCTCGTCGGGTGCGGCCTTCCACGCGACGAAGCTCGCCAGCATCCGCCCCTTGGCCGAGCAATAGGCGGCGAGCCGCGCCTGCGCCGGGCCGAGGTTGGCGAAGTCGTGGGTCAGCTGGCTGTGCAGGAAGCTGGCGGCGTCGGCGCCGCGGGCGCGAATCACGCCCCAATGGGTCAGGGGGGCGATGCCGGTAAGCGAGTTCATGCGCCGATTATCATTCGCGTCCATGGTCCTTCAGCCTGCGGGGTTTGTGCGTCGTTCATGAGACTCCTGCGTGTCTTGCTCGCCGCTCTGGTGCTGGCGGCCATCGCCGCTGCCGCGGCTGCCGCCTGGTGGCTGAACCGGCCGCTGCCGCTGGCCACCGACTCGGTCGAAGTGTCGATCGAGCTCGGCACCACCCCGCGCGACATCGCACAGGCCTGGGTCCAGGCCGGCGTGCAGGGCTCGCCGCGCCTGCTCTACGAGTGGTTCCGCTGGTCGGGCCAGGCCCGCAAGATCCGCGCCGGCAGCTACGAAATCGGCCGCGGCACAACGCCGCTGGGCCTGCTCAACAAGATGGTGCGAGGCGACGAGACACTCGCCGTCGTGCGCCTGATCGAGGGCTGGACCCTGCGCCAGTTCCGCGCCGAGCTCGCCAAGGCCGACAGCTTGAAGCCGACCACCGCGGCACTGAGCGAAGCCGAGCTGATGAGCGCGCTGGGCGAGCCGGGTGTATCGGGCGAAGGGCGCTTTTACCCCGACACCTATGCCTACAGCAAGGGCGCGAGCGACCTGGCGGTGCTCAAGCGTGCCCACCACGCGATGCAAAAGCGCCTCGCCGCGGCCTGGGCCGAACGCAGCGCCGACACGCCGCTGCGCAGCGCCGACGAAGCGCTGGCGCTGGCGTCGATCGTCGAGAAGGAAACCGGCGCTGCGGCCGACCGCGGCAAGGTCGCCAGCGTGTTCATCAACCGGCTGCGCATTGGCATGCCCTTGCAGACCGACCCGAGCGTGATCTACGGCCTGGGCGACAGCTTCGACGGCAACCTGCGCAAACGCGACCTGCTGGCCGACACGCCGTACAACACCTACACCCGCAGCGGCCTGCCGCCGACGCCGATCTCGATGCCCGGCAAGGGGTCGTTGCTGGCGGCGGTGCGGCCCGAGCCGACGAAGGCGCTGTACTTCGTTTCGCGCGGCGACGGCTCGAGCGAATTCAGCGAAACGCTGGCTGCGCATAATCGCGCGGTGAACCAATACCAGCGCGGAAAATAACTTGGCCGGCCGCTTCATCAGCTTCGAAGGCATCGACGGCGCCGGCAAGTCGACCCACATCGATGCCGTCGCGGCGCGCTTGCGCTCTGCCGGCGCCGGCGTGCTGTGCAGCCGCGAGCCGGGCGGCACCGAGCTGGCCGAGCGGTTGCGCGATCTGGTGCTGCACGCGCCGATGGACCCGCTGACCGAAGCCTTGCTGGTCTTCGCCGCGCGCCGCGACCACCTGCAGCGTGTCATCACCCCCGCGCTGGCGCGAGGCGAAACGGTGCTGTGCGACCGCTTCACCGACGCCACCTTCGCCTACCAGGGCGGCGGGCGCGGTTTTGACACCAGCGTGCTGACGCAGCTCGAACAGTGGGTGCACGGCGGCCTGCAGCCCGAGCTCACGATCTGGTTCGACCTGGACGCCGAGCTCGCGGCGCAGCGGCGCGCCGCTGCCCGAACGCCGGACCGCTTCGAGCAGGAAGACCTCGGGTTCTTCGAGCGTGTTCGGGCCGGCTACCGCGCCCGCATGGACGCTGCACCGCAGCGCTTTGCACGGGTCGATGCGGCGCTGCCGCGCGAGCAGGTCTGGCAGCAGATCGTCGCCGCGCTGGAGGCACGCGGGTGGTAGGCGCCGACGGCGCACTGCCGCTGCCGTGGATCGCAGCGCCGCTGCGCAGCGCGCTGGCGTCGCTGCGGGCCCACGCGGTGCTGATCCACGGGCCGCAAGGCGTCGGCCAGTTCGAGCTGGCGATCACGCTGGCGCAGGCCTGGCTGTGCGAAGCCGCGCCTGCCGCGAGCCGGCCCTGCGGAACCTGCGCGAGCTGCCGCCTGGTGCAGGCACGTTCGCATCCGGACCTGCTGGTGCTGCTGCCCGAAGCGCTGCGCGAGCCGCTCGGCTGGGCCGTGTCCGACGACGCCGAGGCCGCGGATGCCGACAAGGCCGGCAAGCGCAAGCCGAGCAAGGACATCCGCGTCGACGAGGTTCGCCTTGCAATCGGATTCGCCCAGACCACCTCGTCGCGCGGGCAGGGCAAGGTGGTGGTGCTGCACCCGGCCGAGCGGATGAACGCGGTGTCGGCAAACGCGCTGCTGAAGACGCTCGAAGAGCCGCCCGGCGATTCGCGCCTGCTACTGAGCTGCGCCGCGCCCGACGCCTTGCCGCCGACGATACGCAGCCGCTGCCAGGCGCTGCCGCTGGCGCTGCCCGACACCCGCGTCGCCTGCGACTGGCTGGCCGCGCGCTCGGTCGCGCAACCCGAGGTGCTGCTCGGCGCAGCCGGCGGCCAGCCGCAGGATGCGCTGCAATGGGCAGCCGACGGGATCACCGCCAGTGTCTGGACGGCGTTGCCGCAGCAACTGGCGAGTGGCGAGGTCGGCGGCCTGGCCGCCTGGCCGCTGCCGCGTTTGGTCGAGATGCTGCAAAAGCTCTGTCACGACATGATGCGCGTCGCGTCGGGCGCGCCGCCGCGCTACTTTCCGGCCGCGTCGCTGCCCAAGCCGTCGCCGCTTGCAGGGCTGACAAGCTGGGCCAAGGAGCTGGCACGGGTCGCGCGTCACGCCGAACATCCGTGGAATGCCGGCCTGCTGGTCGAGTCTCTCGTGGAAAACGCCCGCCAGGCACTGGCTGCGCGGCCTCCTGCCGTCCGCGCAGCACGGGGCGTTTCGGTACACTCGACCGAATGAACGACCCCATCCCGCGCAACGTCGTGCAGGCGACCCAAACGCCCAGCACCGCGCGGCCGAGCGTCATCCAGCTGGTGTTTCGCGAGAAGGGCGCGCTCTACGCGGCCTACATTCCACTGTTCGCCGAAGGTGGGCTGTTCGTTCCGACCACCCGCGAGTACAGGCTCGGCGAAGACATCTACCTGTTGCTGTCGCTGCCCGACGATCCGCAGCGTTACCCGGTGGCCGGCAAGGTCTCGTGGATCACGCCGGCCAATGCGTCGGCCGGCCGCACGCAAGGTGTCGGCGTGCGCTTTCCGGGCGACGAGAAAACGCGGGTCCTGAAGCTGAAGATCGAAGAGATCCTCGGTACCGCCATTTCGTCGTCCAAGCCGACGCAGACCATTTGAGTCCGGGGCGCGCACGCGCCTTGCCACGGCCAATTCCAGCATGTACGTCGACTCGCATTGCCATTTGTCATTCCCCGAGCTGGTCGCGCGGCTGCCGGAAATCCGCGCCGACATGGCCGCCGCCGGCGTCGACCGCGCGCTGTGCATCTGCACCACGCTCGAAGAGTTCGATTCGGTGCACGCCCTCGCGACCGGCTACGACAACTTCTGGGCCAGTGCTGGCGTGCACCCCGACAACGAGGATGTGCTCGAGCCCAGCGTCGCCGACCTGGTCGCACTGGCGGCCAAGCCGCGGGTGGTGGCGATCGGCGAGACGGGGCTCGACTACTACCGCCTGAACGGTCGCAGCGTCGCCGACATGGAATGGCAGCGCGAGCGTTTCCGGGTGCACATCCGGGCCGGCCGTGCGACCGGGCTGCCGCTGGTCATCCACACCCGCAGTGCGTCCGACGACACGATCGCCGTGCTGCGCGAAGAAGGTCAGGGCGAGGCGACCGGCGTCTTCCACTGCTTCACCGAAACCCAGGCGGTAGCGCGCGCCGCGCTCGACCTGGGTTTTTTCATCTCGTTCTCGGGCATCCTCACTTTCAAGACCGCCGAAGACCTGCGCGAGGTGGCACGCCTGGTGCCGCTGGAGCGCTGCCTGATCGAGACCGACAGCCCCTACCTGGCGCCGGTGCCGTACCGCGGCAAGACCAACAGCCCCGCCTATGTCCCGTACGTGGCGAAGCAGATCGCGGCGCTGAAGGGCGTGTCGGTGGACGCAGTGGCACAAGCGACGTCGGCCAACTTCGAGCGCCTGTTCAAGCTCCCGCCGCTTCCGGAGAAGACCCATGCCGAATCTGAGAAACTGGTCTAAGAGTTTCGTCTATCTATTTGTCTTGATTGGATTCGTATCGGCAAACGCCGGTTCCTACGAAGACTTCTTCGTGGCCATCGAAAACGACGACGCCGGCGCCGTCAGCGCCTTGATCCGGCGAGGTTTCGACCCCGGTTCACGCGACCCGAAAGGCCAGACTGCCTTGTTCGTGGCCCTGCGAGCCGAGTCGCTGAAGGCGGCCGACGCGCTGCTCGCCGGCCCGCAGCCCGACATCAACGTGCTGAACGAGGCGGGCGAGTCAGCACTGATGATGGCTGCGCTGAAGGGACAGCTCGAGTGGTGCCGGCGCCTGCTCGAGCGCGGCGCGCAGCTCAACCAGCCGGGCTGGTCGCCGCTGCACTACGCTGCGACCGGACCAAACCCGGCGGTGGTGCAGTTCCTGCTGGAGCGCGGTGCCGCCATCGAGGCCGAGGCGCCGAACCGCACCACGCCGCTGATGATGGCAGCGCGTTACGGCGCCGAGCCCAGCGTCGACCTGCTGCTGGCGCGCGGCGCCGACCCGCGCCGTACCAACGACCGCGGCCTGCGTGCGGCCGATTTCGCGCGCGACGGCGGGCGCGCGGAGCTCGCCGCGCGGCTTGCCAAACTGGCCCGATGACTTGATTCTTGTCAGGCAACTTCCGACACATGGTTTGGCGCAGCCCCGACTGCGGGTTCGATGAACGCCATCTAAAGTGGGTTCATCGGCATGTGCCGTGCAGGAGAGCCTTGATGGACAAGCTGACACTGGCCTCGAATCCGTTTGCATTGATGATGCATCCGGATGCCGTGCTCCACGCAATGGAGCATTCCGATCGCCTCGGCCGTCTGCAGCGACGCATTTGCCGGCCGCTGGACAAGCCGCTGATCGCTTGCGCCCCCGACGAGGTGTCCGACTTCGAGCGCGAAGTCGAAGACACGGCGACACCCGACGAAGCCGCCGAGCAATAACACCCTGCGTTTGCTTCGCGCCGGGGAGCGTGGAACGAACATCGGCGCGGCGGGTCTTCTCACCACAAGACAACCGCGACACCCATCGTGCAAGCTCTGGCCTTTCGCACCTTGCTGTACCGCTACTTCTTCTTCAGCTGGCTGTTCCGCGACGTCAGCAGCGGCAGCTTGCTCGAGCGTGCTGCGGCCTGGCGCCACAACAAGGAACAGGCGCACTGGCTGCCGACCTACATGCGACGCTGGATGTGGTGCGGCGTGTTGTTGTACTGCGTCGGCGGCTTCGTCGAGCTGATCCTGAACGCGCCGGGCGCGTCGGCGCTGTTCTACGTGCCGGGCGCCCTGAGCCTGCCGGTGAACGCAGTGATCGGCGTCGTCTGGCTCGGCCTCAAGTCGCTGCCGCCGCCGTTCTGAGCCTCACTTGCGGCGCGGCTTGGCGCTCGCCGCCGCGTTGCCGGCGCCGCCCTGCAAACCTTCGGACATGCCGATCAGCACGCCGCTGACGACCGCCGAGTAACTGTCCATCAAGGCCTGAGCGGCCTTCACGCCGAGCGCGCGGCTGTCGCGCAAGCCGCTTTGCGCCTGCGCAAGCAACTGCTCGACGGTGCTTGCAGCCTGAGCGCCGGTGTCGGTGCCCTTGATCTTCATCGCGTCGAGCACGCTGCTCCACGGCCCCTGCATCTGGCCGCCACTGGCCTGAGCGGCCTTGGTGACGCTCGTGAAGAAGACGTCTTCCATCTTCTCGAGCTCGCTCAAGGCACTCTTGAGCCGGCCTTCCTGCAGGCCGGCGCCCTGGTCGACGAACTGCTGCAGCGCCTTGCGGTTGGCTTCGACCGCCTGCAGCAGCGCTGCGTCCATGCCGGAGAAGGCCTTGCCAAGCAGCTCTTCGACGTCCACCGCCGGCAGCACGTTCTGCGCCGCGCCGGTCGATGCCGCCTGCGTCACTGTCTTCAACACCGTGCGGATGTTCTGCAGCGTCAGCTCGCGGCCCTGCAGCGCCTTGAGCGTGGCGTCGCTGACTGCCTTGCGCAGCGCCTCGCCCTGCTTGGCGCTGGCCTCGGAGAACATCTTGACGAGCGCGTCCTGGTCGATGCCGGCTTTGATCATTCGAGTCTCCTCGGGTGGGGGGTGGACGCGATCTTAGTCGCGCCCGACCCCCTTGTTCGAGTGTCCTTCGCCCAAGAGGGGGATGGTCGGGGGAAGCCTGCTCTCGAAGAATCGATGCATCAGATTCACAGGCAGGGGGAAGTCAGAATGAACCAGCGCAGTCACGATTTCGAAGGCGCTGCCGCCACCGCGCTGGGCACTCTGCTGCGCTCGCGCGGCTTCGATCTGAACGACTTTCACATTGTCGAAGACCAGGAGTCCGACCTGGTCCACCTGCTGGGGCTGGTCGGCGGCGTGGTCACGGTGCGGCGCATCTCGACCGGCGAAGAGCGCCTGTACACCACCGGCCCGGGTTCGGCCTGGTTCGCCGCCTTGTTGATGGACCTGGAGCAGGGCCACTTCGGCAAGCGATCGACCGTCGCGCAAGAGGCTCACCCAGCCGTCGCGCCGGCGGTGGTCGGCGTGACGGGAATGTCGCTGCAGTAAGGCGGCGGCGATGCCAGGGCGCAGCCGCTGGGCCGCGCGACCCGCTCGGGGATGGCTCGGGGATGTAGCCCCGCGCCTCAGGCGTGCGCGGCGTGCCGGGCCGGCGCGAAGCGCCCGCGTGCCATGTCCATCAGCAGCGCACCGAACCAGGCCGAGCCGACACCGGTGGCGTAGGTGTGCTCTTCGCCGGTCGAGCGCCGGCGCACGATGAGGATGCCGCCGCCCGAGCCGAAGAAACTGGCCAGGTCGGAGGACACATCTTCGGAGACCTCGAAGTCGGACGCGTCCTGACCCAGCGAACGCAGCACGCCGTGGAAGACCCGCACACGTTCCTGGCCGGCTGGACTGATCGAATGGTGCATGTCGTTGTGCTCCCTGTGGGCGCGTGAAGAGGCGCGCTCGAACGAGGAGGGCAAGTCGCGTTCCCGCTGCGGAACCCCTCTCGTTCATTGAAACGGAATCGCGCGGCGATTCCGGACAGGAAAAAACGACGGTAAAGCGGTTTGTGCTCAGCCGTTGGCTTCGTCGAGCGCCTTGCACGACGGCGAGCAGACTTGCTGGGCCTTGCCGAGCAGCTTGCGCGTCTTCAGCAGCGAGCGCGGGCGGTGCTTGCCGCAAATGAAGCACGACATCGTCGCGCCGCCGAAGGTTTCGGCAGCCTTGAACGGCGAGCCCGGCGCCTTGGACTTGTAGCGCAGCCCATCTGCCAGCACGGTGGTCTTGACGTCGCGCTTGCTCATTCGGGTGCACGCTGCGCAGGAATGCGCATCGCGTTCGCGATCGCCTGGCGCGCGCCCAGTTCGGCCGCCAGCGAAGCATCGAGCGGCGAACGGCACAGACCGGCGTGCCGGTAGTTCAGGTTCTCGTACAGCTCGGCCGCTGCGGGATGGGTGTCGAGCAAGGCACGCAGCCAGACGTCGGGCTGCGCCTGCTCGAACTGGTCGGCCAAGTGAAGCACCACCGATCGGTACTGGTCGGCGCCGATCGGGACGGCGCTGCGCTCGAGCCGTTCGAGCAGCTCGGCCAGCGTGTGGATGACCGTCGGGTCGGCGCGCGACCGGCGGGGCTTAATGGCGTTCATGCATGAAAAGTGGGGACACTCGGGCGGTCTGCAAGACCGCAGCCAGCGTGATCGCTGTCATCTGGCTGGGGACTATCTAAGCGCCACAATGTATATTATGTTAACTACTGTACGTGCATGAACTCTCTAAGCTGCTGCCTGCGTTCATTTGCATGCGACCGGCACTCCATCCAACGCCCTATCCGGTTGCCACCCTGAGCAGGCCGAGCGCGGACTGCAGGCGTCCCTGCGCTTCCAGCAGCGGGCGGCGCAAGTGCTTGCCGAGCTCGGGATGCGCCGCATGGATTGCGCACGACGGGTCTTCACAGTCGGTCTTTGCCAGCGGCATGGTCGGTGGCGTGCGCAGCATTGCCTTCGATCCCTATGGGCTGTACGGCAACAAGATGATCGTCGCCACCCGTGCAGGCAACATCTACACCGTCAGCAACGCCGGCGTTGCCACGCTCCTGGCATCGGTTGGAGAAGACGCCGAAGGCCTGAGCTTCGCGCCGCAGACCTTCGGAACCTATGCCGCGGGCACCTTGTTCGTTGCCTCCGAAGGGTCCGGCTCTCTGCGCGCCATCACGCCGGGCGGCGTCATCACGACGGCGGTCACCGGAATAGCGAGCGCCGAGATGGTCAGCTTCGTGCCGCTGAACCTGGGCAGCAGCGGCGACCCGGTCGAGGGCTTTTACGCCGCGGCGTATCCGAACAACATCCAGAAGGCCGGCGCGTCGGAATTCTTGCCCTATCTTGGGGACGCGATCATCACCGGCGAAAACACTCACCTGGTCTCGCGGGTTCACTGGAACGGCTCGACGTTCGACGTCACCACGCTGGGCCCCTTCCCGGGTCAGCCGGAGGACGGCATCTTCGTGACAGCCGACATCATCCAGCGTCCGGTGCCCGAGCCTGGAACCTGGGCGTTGATGCTCGTCGGCTTGGGTGGCTTGGCAGCGGTGGCGCGGCGGCGCTCGTCGAAGCAGGGCTGACCGCCCTGCTTCCGTGCCCTTGGGTGCGCCGGAGTGATTCGTGTAGCGCATCGGGTCGGTCGACTTCGTGAAGTCGATCGCCCGTCGTTTCGAGACTTCGACGATCATGATTCGCTCGTAGCGAGTCGCCCGGATTGGGCCGAGACCAGCCGGATCGGATCGCGTTGCAGTAGCCGCCGAAAAGGCGCAAGCGCTGCTTGAACCCGGCCAGCCCGCCGCGCTGCAGGCCCAGGGATCGGCCTTCGATGCACTCATCCAGCGCCGGACCGAGCCTGCGAGCCCGTCGACCCGAAGGCCTGACGGACTTCTTTAGCGCCCGGCGGTTTCTCCATACGCAAAGTCGTCGAACACCGTGACGCTGTCCGCCTTGGTCCAGACCCCCGCTTTCCCCGGACCGCTGATGCTGCTGTCGTTGCGGTCGATCAAGGTCTTGCCGTCCAGCGACACGCGTATCGACGGGCCCTTGAAGTCCACACGCAGGGTGTGCCAGACGTTCCTCGCGACCGGCGCGTCCTTGTACTCGATCGTGCGGCGCGAACCGCCGGTCGTGTGGTACAGCGAAACGTTGTTCTCGAGCGCATTGGCACGCGCCACGTAGTAGTTGTCGCCGTCCTTCCAGCGCCAGACCAGTCCGCCCGCCTGGTCCTCCCGTCCGGACACGGGTCGAAACTTGACTTCGACCCAGCCATCGCTCAAGGCGATGTCGTTCCTGACACACCACGGGAACGCTGCGGCGCCCGATTGCCGCAGCACGTTTGCCTTGCTCGGTGCGCCAGTGTCGGCTTCGACGGTCCACTTCGGCATGCCCTTGCCGGTGGCGCCGCAAGTCCATCCGGAAGGTGGCTGGCCGACTCTGTCGGCGTCAAAGTCGAGCGTGGTTGCCATGGCATTCACCATTGAAAAAAGCGCTGCGACAAGCAGAAGCAGTTTCATTCCCGGCTCCTCGATGTTGCGGGTGCGCGCTCATCAGGTCGACCTCACGGCAAAGCCCTGCGGCGGCCAGTTGTGCGTTTCGGCGTGGCACGACCGGCACCACGCGTAGAGCGCGTCGTACATCACCATGCCGTGCGCGAGCATCTCGTGGTCGTCGAGAAATGTGCGCGACAAGCCAAGCGACAGCGCGTACAGGCCGGCCGACTGCGGCGTCAGGTCCAGCCGCGAGGTGTCGGCACCACGAACGATGACCGCGAGTTGTTCAAGTGCCGGATCGTGCAGCTCGTACTTCTTCAGAAAGGCGTCGAAGCTGCAGAGATCGCCGTCGTGCGACATCTCGACGCCGGGGATGTCGTAGGGCACGGCGCCGGACTTCTGCGCAACGCCCAGCACTTCAGCAGCGGGCACGTAGAGGAACTCCGGCTCCTTGTCGATGAATCGGGCGATCAGCCACGGGCAGGCGATCCGATCGATCTTCGGGCGTTCGCGGGTGACCCACTTCATGAGCCGTCTCCTTTCGGTTCGACTGGCAGGCCTGCCGCCCGCCAGGCTTCGACACCGCCAGTGAGAAAGCGTGCGTCGAAGCCGCGCGCACGCAGCGCGAGTGCCGTGGACCGGCCGATATCGAGGCCATGGACGCAGCAGACGACGACCGGTCGAGACGGGTCGAGCTCGGCGCACCACGCGTCGACTTGTCCGGGATCGCGCCATTGCGCGCCGGCGACGGTCTCGGTCGCAAGCGCCAGGTGTTCGGGACGCCGAATGTCGAGGATCCGAACCTTCTCGGCCGCGCCGGCGAGGCTATGAAGGTCGGTGCCCCAGGCGCTTGCGTCGGCCGCGACGGCGGCGCCGTATCGGCGATAGACCCCGTCCCAGCGGATGTTCTTCATGAACGCATCGACATACGCCCCTGCCCGCGCGCCGAAGTCCATGTGGTAGGCGTGTTCGTACATGTCGAGTGCCAGCACAGGCGTCGCGCCGGCGAGCAGCTGGGTGTGGTCGGCCGCCCCATGGTTGACGAGCCGGCTTTCGCGCGACGACCAGGACAGCAAGGCCCACCCCGAGCCGCCGCCCATCGCCTTGGCCAGCGCGGTGAACTCGGCGCGCCATCGCTCGACCGAGCCGAAGTCGCGCTCGAGCGCGGTGGCCAGGCCGCTGACGGGGGCCACGCCTTCACCGCTCATGCAGTCGAAGTACAGCTCGTGCAGGAACGCCGAGTTGGCGGCGATGAGCTCTTCTCGCTTCAAGCCATTGATGACGAACGCCGGCGCGCTCGACCAGTCGATGTCGCCCAGCTGCTTGCGGATCGCATTCAGCCGCTTGACCGCGCCTGCGTAGTTGTTCTCGTGATGGCTCGCGATCAAACGCGCCGACAGTCCGTCGAGCCGGTTCGGGTCGAGGCTCAGGGGTCGCAGATTCAGGTCCATGAAACTCTCCTTGTTGCGCGACTCAAGCGCGCATCATCAGTGGATGGAGCACCAGCCCGATCAGCGCGGCGGCGAGAACGATCAGCGGCTCGGGCAGCTTCTTGAAGCGCCACAGCAGCGCGGCTGTCACGACGGCCAGTGCGGCGGTCAGCCAGTCGGTGATCGAGCGTTGCGCGATCACGATCACCGCGCCTGCCAGTGCGCCGACCGCGGCCGCTGTCACGCCGTCGACAAAGGCGACGATGGCCGGGTGCTTGCCGTGTTTCTTGAAGTACGGCGCGGGCAGGATGGTGAGCAGGTAGCAAGGCACGAAGGTCGCCAGCGCCGCGACCACCGCGCCCCAGAAACCCTGCACCAGGTAGCCGATGAAGCCGGTCGTGATGACCACCGGGCCGGGGGTGATCATCGCGACCGCCACCGCATCGACGAACTGGCGGTCGTTCAGCCAGCCGAAGTCCTTCACGACGCCGCTGTAGAGAAACGGCACGATCGCCAGCCCGCTGCCGAAGACGAAGCTGCCGGCGTAGGCGAAGAAAGCGCCGATCTGTGCGAGCTTGCCCCAGTCCATGCTGCTCGCAAGCATCGCGCCCGCCAGCGGCGCCGACGCGGCGATGCCGAACAGGCGCCCGCCGGACCAGCGCTTGGGCGGCGCGCGCAGCAGCCAGACGAGAACGCCGGCGCCGAGAAACAGCCAAACACTTTCCGACTGCGTGATCGCCGTGACGGCCGTACTCAGGACATAGATGGCCCACAGCAGCCTGTCGCGGCCGATGCTCTTGGTGGTGAGCTTGTAGGCGCTCAGCGCGATGATGCCGATGACACACGCCCCGACGCCGTAGAAGACGGCTTGCATCCAGGCGATTCCGCCGTAGGCCACGTAGGCCGCGCCGATGGCCACCACCATCAGGAACGACGGCAGCACGAACGCGATACCGACCAGGGTCGCACCAACAATGCGGTAGTGCACGTAGCCGAGATAGATCGCGAGCTGCGCGGCCAAGGGGCCCGGCATGAGCTGGGCGAGCGTCATGCCTTCCTTGTAGTCGGCTTCCGAAATCCAGCACCGCCGCTCGACCAGATCGCGGTACATGTAGCCGACCAGCGCCACCGGCCCACCGAAGCCCCAGGTTCCGAGCGCGAGCATGTAGCGCACCATCTGCCACAGCGAATAGGCCGGCGCGGCGGGGTCGCTCATTTCGATCCGCCCTTGCTCTTGTCGCGCTGAAAGTGCGTGTACAGCGAGTCGAGCACCACGCCCATCTCCGCCAGCAAGGCGTCGTCGTCCGGCACACGTTCGCGGGCGCCGGTCAGCACGGCCTCGAAGCCGGCGGCCTCGGGCACCGGCTCGCCGCCGACGTCCAGCGCATGGACCATGGCGCCCAGGCGGACCAGTGCCGCGTCGGCATCGAGGCCGAAGCTCGCCATCAACACCTCGAAGGTCACGAGCTCGCCGACGTGGGTGAAGCCGGCGCCGTCGAAGTCGAAACCCAGCGCCTTGCGCGGGCAGTCGGTCGGCCTGGCGAGCCACTGGAAACGCGCGTCGCGGTCGATGAAGCGCCGAATCAGCCAGGCGCTCGCCACGCGGTCGACCCACAGCCGTCGCCGCGTTGCCCAGAGGCGCCCCTGGTACTCGCCGAGGTCGAGCCGCGGTACCTGGCCATCGGTCTCCTGCGGTTCGTCGGGCGACAGCACGCGCTCGAGGCGCTTGCTGAAATCGGTCCACGCAGCTTCGGCTTCGACGCTCGCCTCGCCCGGAAAGAAGTCGATGCCACGCAGCGCGTCGTAGTCGCGCCGCAGCTTCTTGTGCAGCCGCGTCAGCTCGGCGGCGCCGAGACCCGCGAGAGCCGTTCCGGCCTGTTTCCAGGATGTGATGAGCGCGCCGTATTCCTCGCCGCGATCGAACAGCGCCGGGTATGCATGCACATCGTCGTCAGTAGTGGGTGCCGCTCCCATCAACCAGGCGCTGCCGCCTTCGCGCAGGCATTCTTCGGCAAGGTCGCGCAGCGCGGTTTCGTGTGCGGATGTGCGTGGCAGCAGGTAAGCGCCGTCACGCAGCGCCGCACATCCCTGTGCCTTCAAGGCCCTCCAGATGCGCATCCGCGCAGTCGCGCTTTGGGTGGGCAAGGAGAGGATCAGCAACAGCCACGTGTCTTGGATCTGGCGCATCATGTAGCTTATACTACTACAATGTAGTGATAACTACGAATCTCGAGAGATGGAAATTGGTACCTGATTAGCCCCCAAGCTCAGCAGGCTCACGTGGTGAGCTACCCGCCTGGGAGGATGGACGCATCACTGGACGAGGAGATGCGTCATGTCGATCAA
>Ga0209515_10000531_pt1 | contig 67980 bp, 72 predicted proteins | sample Subgroupgradi54m_FD_187454 | JGI IMG/M metagenome (GOLD analysis project Ga0209515, IMG submission 187454) | Subsurface groundwater microbial communities from S. Glens Falls, New York, USA - GMW60B uncontaminated upgradient, 5.4 m (SPAdes)... ...
GCGACTGCGGGGCTTGCTCCGCTGCGCTCCTCGCGCTCACGGTGTCACCGCTGTTCGCGACTGCGGGGCTTGCTCCGCTGCGCTCCTCGCGCTCACGGTAACCGTTGTCCGGGGTGGACCTGGTCGGCGCCGCGGACCACGATCCGGTCACCGGTCGCCAGTCCCGACACCACCTGCACCAGGTCCGGACCGGCGACCCCCACGGTCACCGGCGCCTGGACCGCCAAGCCGGAGCGGACCGCCCAGACCACATCGTGGCCGTCGACGCTGAAGACCGCCGCCACGGGTACCGCGACCGCGTCGTGTGCCGACCGTACGGCCAGATGCGCCACCGCGCTCATGCCCGGCCGCGGAGTCGGTGCGCCCCGCCCGTCGCCGTACACCCCAGCGGCCAGGCTCAGCCGCACCCGGTACGCCACACCGCCGCGGGCCGACGTGGTGGGCAGTACGTCCACCGACCGTACGGCGGCGTCATAGCGCGCACCCGGAGCGGCGTCCAGCTCGACGCTGGCCCGGATCCCCGGCGAGACCAGCAGGACATCGGTCTCGTCCACGTCGGCGAGCAGCCCGAGCTCGGAGGTGTCCACCACGGTCAGCACCGGGGTACCGGCACTGACCGGCGCGCCGACCGGAATGGCGGTGTCGATCCCGGGCCCGCTCGGCGCTGCCCCAGAGGCCGGGCCGGCGGCGGCTGCCGCACCGCCCGCGCCGGCGGCGTTCAGCAGGTTGTTCAGCGACGCTGGCGAACCGCCGCCGCCGACCCCACCGAGCTGCACGACGCCGGCGAACGGCGCCCGCAGCGTAAGTGCGTCCACAGTGGACTTGGCCAGGTCGTGCGCGCCCTGTGCCTGCGCACGCTGGGCTGCGGTCAACGCCGCCACGGCCTGCCCGAGGTCGGCGAGGCCCGCCTGCACCGAGGCGACGAGCGCGCGGGAGGTGGTGGCGGCCTCGCCGTACGCCCGCTCGGCCGCGGTGACCTGAGCGAGCAGCGCGGCGCGCAGGGTCGGATCGGCGATCTTGTTCGCCGTCTCCCGTGCGGCAGCAAACGCCGCGGCGGCGGCATCGTCGCTGCGGCGCTGCGCACCGGAGAGGTCGGTTGTCGAGGTGTACCCGCCGCCGCCGCTGTCGAGCGCGGCGAGGGCCTGCGACGCCGCGTCGAGGCGTTGCTGGGCGGACGGCGAATCGATGACCGCGAGCACCTGCCCGGCCGCGACCGCGGAGCCCGGGGTCACCGCCAGCACCGCGAGCGTCCCGTCGGCAGCAGCGGTGAGCGTGGCGGCCGCCCGCGCGGAGACCGTCGCCGACGCGTCGACCAGCTCAGTCACGTCGGCCCGGCCCACGGTGCCCAGGGAGATCCCCGACGGGGCCGGCGAGCAGGAGGTGGCACTGACGATGACGACCGCGGCCACCACGACCAGCGCACCGGCGACGGCGCGGCGCGGGTGGGCGAGAACAACACGCGGTGAGGGGAGCCGCACGGGGCCCATCGTAGGGCAGTGCGCCGCAGCGATGGTGCCGCGGTCGTACCCGGGTGCGGCTCAGACCGAGCGGAGGTACCTGCCGCAGGAGGCGTTCAGGTCGGCCCAGGAGGTACCGAGAAGTGTCCGGCTCGCCTGGTCGAGGGGGGTGCCGCCGCGCACCACCGCGGCGAAGAACGCGAGCAGCTTCTCCTCGCCGTACTTGTCGGCGATCCGGCGCAGCGCCAGGAACGCGACGCCGTACCGGCCACTGGCGTCGTCAGCGGTGACGGTGGCCGGCGGGTCGGCCAGGGCGATGTCGCCCGACCAGCGCCCACTCTGGACGTAGCGGCGGGTCGCGGCGAGGCCCGGGTAGCTGGAGACCGGCCGGCCGACCATCCGGATGTACTCGGCGATCCCCTCGACGAGCCACCAGTGCGCCGAATAGTCCCTGGTCACCCCAGCCAGAGTCACCACGTGGCTGAACTCGTGGCGCAGCGTCTCCGGTACGGCGTCGTCGTCGACCCGCTGGGCGTTGAGCACGATTTCGGTGGCGTCGGCGGAGACCCGCATCGCGTACCCGGCGACCCACGGCGACTGCCGCACGCCGTACCAACGGTTCCACTCGTCGGGCCCGGCGAGGAAGACCAGGTACCGGCTCGGCACCGGGCTCCAGCGGGCGTACCGGTCGGTCACCGCAGCCGCATTCTCCGCGGCGGCCAGGGCCTCGGTCAACCGGCTCGCGTACCTGCCCGGCGCAGCCATGATCACCCGGTTGCCCACAGCCACCTGCAGGTCGGTGACCTCCCACGGGCGGGGCCCCATCTCGCTCGCCGGGGAGGGAGCCAGCGACGTCATCTGCAGCCGCCCGCCGACATCGGTCCACTCGGTCGGTGCGACCCCACCGACGGGCACGCATTTCACGACCACGAAGCAGTACCGCAGCCGCACCCCGACCCGCCACCGCGGCGGGTTCGTGCCGTCGGCAACCGGTTCCGGGCCGCTGGCCAGCTGCTCGTCCCAGCCGGTCACCCGCAGCGCCCGCAGAACCGCGAAACGGCGGTGTAGCTCCGGCTGCACGGCCGGGTCGGCCGGCGCGACGAACGCCGCCTCGTTACCGGACAGCAGGGCCGCCGCCTGGCTGCTGAGCACGTCGTGAATCCGGTTGGCGAGGTCGATGCGACGGTCAGCCAGGGCATCGTGCGTCACGGGGGTCTGGCCGGGTACCGCGTCCGCCGGTGCAGCGGGCCGGCCGATCACGGCGTCCGGAGTCTGCACGATCGACGGCGCCGGGCCGGGAAGCGCCTGGGACAGGCCGCCGCCGACAGTGATCACAGCGGGCGCACCCACGACCGCCAACGCCATCAGGACCAGAGTCACCCGGACCAGCCCCAACCGGCGACCCGGCGAGCGGCGGTGCGCGGAGCGGTACCGGCCCGGACGGCGGTCCTGGCCCGGACTGCGGTGCGGGCCCAACGGCGCCGTCGCGGCCAGGGCAACCAGCGACCCCCGGGCGGATCGGACAATCAACGACCCGCCCGCGTCCCGGCTGACCAGTGACCCGCCCGAGGCCCGGACACCCGGTGACCCGCCCGCCCGGCGGGTGGGCCGCCCGGCGCCCGGCAGTCGCGGCGAGGGCACCAGGACCGGCAGCTCCACGGTCACCTCGGCCAACGCGTCCGGGGAGTCTGCTGGCGTGCCGACGGGCAGGGCGAGGGTGGGCGCCAACCAGTCGTTGCGGTCATGGCGCGCGACAGGCGTTGGCAGCTCCCCGGAGGTCACGGCCGAGACGTTACGGGAACTCGACAAGCAGTACCAACCGGCCGAACAGCCGTGTTTCATCTCAACTGTTTACTTTCTGGATCTTACCGCCCGAAGGAAGAAGGCCAGATTGGCCGGACGCTCGGCGAGGCGCCGCATCAGGTACGCGTACCACTGGGTTCCGTACGGGACGTACACCCGTGCTGTGTAACCCTCCCGGGCCAGCCGACGTTGTTCGTCCGGACGTACGCCGTACAGCAACTGGAACTCGAACTGGTCCGGCGAGCGGCCGAACCACTTCGCCCGGTTCTCGGCGATCGCGATCAGACGGGGGTCGTGCGTGGCCACCATCGGGTACCCGGGGCCGGCCATCAGGAGGTTCAGGCATCGGACGTACGACCGGTCCACCTCGAGCCGGGTCGGGTACGCCACCGACTCCGGCTCGGCGTACGCCCCCTTGCACAGTCGTACCCGCACACCGGCGGCGGCGAGTTCACGACAGTCCGCCTCGCTGCGCCGCAGGTACGCCTGGACGGCCACGCCAACTGTCGGGAAGTCCGCGCGCAGCCGGCCCAGTACCTCCAACGTGGCGTCGGTACCTGCGTGGTTCTCCATATCCAGGGTGACCGTGGTGCCGACCTCGGCTGCCCTGGCACAGATCGACCGGGCGTACTCCAGCGCGAGCTGGTCGTCCACCCGTTGGCCCAGCGCCGAAAGCTTCACGCTGACCTCGGCCGTCGGGGTCAGCCGGCCGGTGTCGAGCGCATCCAGCAACGTGAGGTACGCGTCCCGGCCCGCCTCGGCGTGGGCCAGCGTCGTGGCCGGCGCGCCGGGTCGGCTCGGCGGGGAGGCGGCCGGGTCGGCACCCCCGTCGTCCTCCCCGAGGTGGTCCAGGGTCACCGCCAGCCCGTCATCGACCAGCTCCCGGGCCACCCGCACCGCGTCGGCGACCACCGGCCCGGCGACGAACCGGTCCACCACCGCCCGGCTGGGCGGAAAGGTCTCAACGAGCCGTTCGACCCGCGACGATCGGGCGGCGGCGAGGATCACCGTACGCAGCATGAGGCGAGCGTAGTCCCGGCGATGCCGTCCGGCCGGCGCTCGCGCCAACCCGCCGCCCGCCGCCTGCCGCCCGCCTGGCGGCAATCGCGCGCCAGCCCGATCGCTCGACCGTCCGATTCCAGCCCGATCGCCCAGCCGTCCGATTCCAGCCCGATCGCCCAGCCGTCCGATTCCAGCCCGATCGCTCGGCCGTCCGACTCCAGCCCGATCGCTCAGACGTCCACTGTGGATGAAGCGGCCAGGTGCTCGCGGGCGAAGGCCAGCGACTCGGCGAGGTCCGCCGCACGCGCGCTGCGGGTGGTCGCCCGCCGCGTGGTCACCTCGACCGCCACCGAGCCGGTGAAGCCGCGCCCGGCCAGCGAGGCCAGCAACTGCGCGCACGGCTGGGCACCGCGCCCCGGCACCAGGTGCTCGTCGCGCCCCTCACCGGTACCGTCGCCGAGGTGCACGTGGGCCAACCCGCCCCCCATCGCGTCGGCCATCACGAGGGCATCCGAACGGGAGGCGGCGCAGTGCGACAGATCCAGGGTGTACGCCTGGAAGCCCGCCGCTGTCGGATCCCAGCCCGGCGAGTACGGCACGAACTCCCGGCCCACCATCCGTACCGGGTACATGTTCTCCACCGCGAAGCGCACCCCCGGATGGGCGGCGTGCAGCTGATCGAGGCCCGTACCAAAGCCCCGGGCGTACTCCCGTTGCCAGGCGAACGGCGGGTGCACCACCACGACCGGAGCGCCCAGCTCCTCGGCGAGCTCAGCCGCCCGGCGCAGCCGTTCCCACGGATCGGCGCTCCACACCCGCTGGGTGATCAGCAGGCAGGGCGCATGCACCGACAGCACCGGCACCCCGTAGTGCGCGACGAGTCCCCGCAGGGCACCCAGATCCTGGCTGACCGCGTCGTTCCACACCATCAGCTCGAGACCGTCGTACCCCAGAGTCGCGGCAAGCTCGAAGGCGGCGGCCGTCGGCTCGGGAAAGACCGACGAGGTGGACAGGAGCACCGGTGTCCGGGGGCCCTCTTGGCGTGCCGAACCGGCACGCGCACCTCTACTCACTACGCCAGCCTAGCCGCGCAACGCCGGCACCGGAGGGGCTAAACGGCCTCAAGCACATCCAGCCGGCGCAGGATGACCCCCTCGCGCAGCGCCCAGGGACAGACGTCCACGACGTCGATCCCCAGCCGCCGCATGGTCGCCTCGGCCACCACCGCGCCGGCCAGCAACTGGTGCGCCCGACCGGAGCTCACCCCGTCCATTTCGGCCAGGGCCACCGACGGCATCCGCCGGATGAAGGCGGTCAGCTGACGCAGCCCGGTCAGGGTCAGCCGGCGCACCGCCCGCGGACCGGCCGACGACGGGGCGGCTCCGGCCAGCCGGGCCAGCGTGCGGAACGTCTTGGAGGTGGCCACCGGGCGATCCCAGCCATCGGTGCCCAGTGCCTGCGCGGCAGCGTCGAGCTCACCCGCCACGTACCCGGCGAGCTTCTCCAACTGGCTCGCGGACGGCGGGTCCCCGCGGAGCCACTCCCGGGTCAGCCGCCCCGCGCCGAGCGGCAGCGAGAGCGCCACGTCCGGCTCCTCGTCGATGCCGGCCGCGACCTCCAGCGACCCACCGCCGATGTCGAGGACCAGCAACCGCCCGGCCGACCAGCCGTACCACCGTCGTACCGCGAGGAAGGTCATGATGGCTTCGGCCTCACCGGAGAGCACCTGCAGATCCACGCCGGTCTCCGCGCGGACCCGACGCAACACGTCGACGGCGTTCGTGGCGTCGCGGACCGCGGAGGTGGCGAACGCCAGCAGATCCTCGGTTTCGTGACGCGCCGAGGCGTCCCGGGCCCTGGCCGCCGCCCCGACCAACGCGTCGGCACCCTGCCTGCTCAGCGTGCCGTCCACCCCGATCCGCTCGGCCAGCCGCAGCTCGGACTTCTCCGAGTACGCCGGCCAGGGATGCCCGCCGTGGTGCGCATCCACCACGAGCAGATGCACCGTGTTGGAGCCGACGTCGAGTACACCGAGTCGCATGAGACCACCGTATCGGCGGGGCGCGGAGCGCGTAGCCTGTCGGCGTGGTCGAGATACGCGTCAGGGTGGAGAGCCCGCGGTCCCGCGAGGTCGGTCTGGACTTCCCGCGTGAGTGGCTGGAGTTCAGCGATCCGGCCAACCCCCAGCATCAGATCCGGGCCGACCTCACCTGGCTGCTGTCCCGCTGGACGTGCATCTTCGGCCGGGGCTGTCACGGCATCATCGCCGGGCGGGCCGCCGACGGCTGCTGCTCGCACGGCGCGTTCCTGACCGACTCCGACGACGAGGAGCGGCTCAGGTCGGCCGCGAAGAAGCTGACGCCACAGACCTGGCAGCACCACCGCCGCGGCTTCAGCCGGTACACCGAGCTGGACACCGTTGACGGGAAGACCCCGGCCCGGCGCACCGCGACCCAGGGCAGCGACGGCCCGTGCGTCTTCCTCAACGACGCCTCGTTCCCCGGCGGGGGCGGCTGCGCGCTGCACGCCCAGGCGCTCCGCGACGGGGTACATCCACTGGAGTACAAGCCGGACGTGTGCTGGCAACTGCCGATCCGCCGGGACCAGGAATGGGTCAACCGCCCGGACGGCTCAACCGTGCTGCTGAGCGTGCTCGGCGAATTCGACCGCCGGGGCTGGGGCGAGGGCGGCCACGACCTGCACTGGTGGTGTACCTCCTCACCCGAGGCACACGTCGGCTCCCAGCCGATGTACCAGGAGTACGCCCCGGAGCTGACCGCGCTGGTCGGCGAGAAGGCGTACGCCCGCCTCGCCGAGCTCTGCGCGGCCCGCCTGGAGAAGGGTCTCGTCGCCCCGCACCCCGCCAGTTCCGGCGAGTGACAGGCCGGCTCGGCGACGGGGACCAGCGGGCACACTCACCCGTTGCGGGCCACCTCCGGTCCGCTCACCCGGTCCAGCAGCGGCAGCGTGCTCCAGATGATCCCGACCGACGCCACCAGCCCGCCCAGCACCAGCACGTAGTACCCCACCCCCGGTGGCCGTACCGCGTAACGCATCTGTGCCTCGAGGAACAGGTGTGCCGCCACGAATCCGGCCACCGACGCGAGCACCGCCACGGTCAGCAGCGGTACCAGGCTTTCCAGCAGCACCACCCGACGCAGCGTGGCCAGCGGTACCCCGGTCAGCCGCAGCAGGCTGAACGGCCGGCGCCGCTCGCTGAGGCCACCCACGATGCTCACCGCGAGACCGCAGCCGGCGATCGGCAGGCTGGTCAGGATCGCCACGTTCGCCAGTTGCCGCCAGCCCACGAGCGCGCTCGTGATGTCCGCGGCCTTGTCGACATCGCCCATCGGCAGGTTCCGGCGTTGGCCCGGGTACGCCAGCTCCAGCTTCGTCCGCGCCGCCTCGATCGCGCCGGTCGACCCGTCGGTGTCGACCACGATCGAAACCGTCGGCAGCTGCTCCAACTGCGCGAGAGGCACCGACGACGCCGGCCAGGTTCCGGACGGTAGGGCCCGTTCGGTGAACGCGACCCGGTCGGTGAAGTAGGTCAGGTCAACGCTGTCCACCCCGGCCACCTGCGCACCGGGCTCGCACCGCCCGAACTCCGGGTGCGCGGCCAGCGCCGCGCAGGAGACCAGCCCGACCGGCTCCGGATGCGGCACCTGTGCCGGCTCCGGCTGCGGCACCGGCCCGGGCGGCGTCCACGCCGGGTTCTGCCGGACCACCACCACCGCGGTCACCCCGGGGACATCGCTCAATCCGGGAGGTACGGGATCGGTGCCGGCCTTCGGCGCGGCGTCGGGCGCCTCGTTGCCCTGCAGGAACACGGTCGAGATGGCGTTCGGGTGGCTCACCTCGTCGCCGTGATTCCCGCGGTGATCCACGATCGACGTGATGATCCCGACCGCGACGCTCGTCACGAACAGCGCGACGACGAGGCCGCTGACCGCCCGGAAGCCGGCCTTGGGGTTATCGGCCAGGCGCCGCCCGGCGATCAGCGTGGCCGGCCGGCGGGTCCGCCGGGCGAGCAGCCGGGCGCCGACCATGGTCAGCCACGGCCCGGCCACCACCAGGCCGACCATGACCAGGGTCATCCCTAGCAGGTACACGATGAGCTGCCGGGTCGAGCCCGGCGGCGGCCCCGTCATTCTGACGTTGGCCAGCTCGGCCAAGCCCGCCAGCAGCGGGATCAGCCGGTAGGCCCGGGGCGGGCGCGGAGTGACCCGGCGGCTCACGCCCAACGGCGTGATCTGTACCCGGCGCAGCGCCAGCCTCGCCGCGACCGCCGCGCCGAGCGGGATGCCGAGCGCGACGAGCACGATGCCCACGACGTTCAGCGACAGGTCGGCCGGGAAGAACGGCTCACCGGTGAATGGGATCCGGGCGAGCAGCGGCCGGAACACTGCGAACAGCGCGAACCCGAGGGCGACGCCGGCGACGGCGGACAGCATCGCGTCCACGGTGGCGATGGTGGACACCTGCCGCGGCACCGCGCCGACCAGGCGCATGGCGGCGAAACGCTGTTCACGTCGGGCCGCGGCGAGCCGGCTCGCGGTACCGATGAAGATCAGCACCGGGAACAGCACGGCCAGCGCCACCACGCCGAGGGTCAGGTCGATGGCGTCCGACCGCAGCCCGACCACGCACTGGTTGCAGTTGCTCGGCGACACCGTTTCCAGTTGCCGCACCGGCTGCACGTCGGGCTGGTCACGCAGTTGGTCGGCCGGGTACCCGACGACGATGATCAGCGAGTTCGGTGCCGGCAACGACTCCGCCGGGACGGTACCGGACAGGTGCCCCGGATACCGGTCGGCGAGCTGGTTGGCGGGCCGGGTACGCAGCAGCTCGGCCAGCGCCGGCGACGCGTAGTACTCGCCGGGCCCGGGCAGCCTGGTCATGCCCGGCGGTACCGGCGAGGTCGGGCCGGTACCGGCGACGTCCACCCGGCCGATGAGCCGGCCATCGAAATAGTCGGCGGAGATCCGCCACAGCGTCGGATCGGCGGTGCCCGTCGCGCTGGTCGTGACCAGGCTGGAGTTCAGCCATGCGTACCGGGAGTTCTTGGCATTGACGCCGTTGATGCCGGCCAGCGCGGCAAGCAGCATGCCCACCCCGAGCGCCACCGCCACAGTGATGATGGCGAGGCGTCCGATGGCCTCCCGGCCACCCGCGAGCGTCAGCCGCAGAGCCAGCCGGATCATGAGGGCACCCGGTCGGGTACCGGAGAGGTGACCTTCCCGTCCCGCAGAATGATCTCCCGGCCGGCGAAGGCCGCCACCCGCGGCTCGTGGGTGACCAGCACCACGGTGGTGCCGCGTTCCCGCGCGGCCTCCACCAGCAGGTCCATTACCTGCTCGCCGGCGAGCGAGTCCAAGGCCCCAGTCGGCTCGTCGGCGAAGATCACCGCCGGCTCGCCGACCAGCCCGCGGGCCAGCGCGACCCGCTGCGCCTGGCCGCCGGACAGCTCGCCGGAGCGGCGGCGCTCCAGCCCGCCCAGGTCGAGCCGGTCGAACAGGACCCGGGCGTGGCGCAGCGCCGCCTCCCGGCGCGTACCGCCGAGCAGCAGCGGCAGCGCGACGTTCTCCTCGGCGGTCAGCTCCGGCACCAGCTGCCCGAACTGGAAGACGAACCCGAACCGGTCGCGGCGCAGCGCGCTGCGCGCCGCCTCGCGCAGCGTGTCGACCCGGGTGTCCCCGAACCAGACCTCGCCCGAGTCCGGCGCCAGGATCCCGGCCAGGCAGTGCAGCAGGGTCGACTTGCCCGAGCCGCTGGGCCCGGTCACCGCGACAATCTCGCCGGCTTCGATCCGAGCGCTCGCGCCGCGCAGGGCGGGCGTCTCGCCGAAGGACAGCGCGATCTCGCGCGCCTCGATGAGTCCGCTCACGACGGCCGCCGTACCTGCTCGGCCAGCGCATCCAGGCGCTTGCCGGTCAGCTCGATCCAGCGCAGGTCGGCCTCCAGGTGGAACAGGCTGTGGTCGGCAAGCAGCGCGTCGACCAGCGGCCCGGTGCGGCGGACCTCGGTCAGCTCGCGCATCCGTTGCATGTGCAGCTGGCGCTGGGTCTCCAGGTAGCGCTCGGCGGGGCGTCCGGTCATCAACGCGAGCACGACCTTGGCGAACAGCACGGTCTGCAGGTGCGGCTCGGGCTCGACCGCCGTGTCGAGCCAGGCGTGCACCTCGGTGGCGCCCTGGTCGGTGATCACGTACTGCTTGCGGTCCGGGCCGCTGCCCGGGGCGATCTCGCTGATCACCACCTTGCCGTCGCGGGCGAGCCGGCCAAGGGTCGCGTACACCTGGCCGTAGGGCAGCGGTTTGCCCCGGCCGAAGAAGGTGTCGTAGTCCCGTTTCAGGTCGTACCCGTGGCTGGGCTCGCGGTCGAGCAGCCCGAGCAGGGTCAGCGGTACGCTCATGACCGAAGACCATACGCTCGATGTATACGCTTCGTCTATACCCTCGGTGAGCAGCGCCTGGAGCGCCGGCAGGAAATTGCGGTGGGCCACCAGCCACTACCGCAGGCAACAGCGACACAGAGGCATACGCATCCATCTACATAACGATCCCGGGGCGGAGTACCAGCCCTCGAACACCCTGCGCCTGGACGAGGACCGCGAGAAGCGGCTGCGTCTGGCGGCCGACGAGGACGAGCGCTCGATGCCCGATCAACAGACAAGAGGGTGTACGAGGGTGAATCTGTTCGGCTATCGTGATGCCCACTCTGGACGTGATCGGAGCGGGCCGGGGCCGGGCCGGCTGCGCCCACGGAGGATGTCAAACCGCCAAGCGGACGCGCTGCGTGGGCAGAACGACGGGGAGTCATCCATGAGCGAGTCATATCAGGCTCCCGGAAGCCCCGCCCTCGCAGCACGAGACACTCATGCGTCCCGTCGCTGCCTTGGCCAGCGCATGTCCTGAACATCCCGACGGGATCGAGGTTGGTTCATGAACACGTTCTCACTGAACCTCCAGAAGCTGGAGGAGATGGCGACGGAGGTCGATGCCGCAGGCGGCCGGTTCAGGGACCAGTACGAACCGAAGATCGCCTATCTTCAGATCTCCGGAAGCGACCTTCCGGTCTTTGACGGAGGATTCCATGCGAGCTACGAGCGGATGCGGCAGGAGATGGCTGAGGCGACCAAAGCGCTGCGCGACGCGCTGGCGGACATCGGCGGCGCGCTGAAGACCGTGGTGACGACCTACGAGAAAGGGGAGGAGGCGAAGGGTGCCAGTTTCGACACGCTGCTGCCCAGTTAGCCGATCCTGCCGCTATGCGAGGTGCGGCCGGAGGCAACCGCCTGGCAACCGCCTGGCAACCGCCTGGCAACCGCCTGGCAACCGCCTGGCAACCGCCAATGAACAGGAGATCTTCGGCATGAGTGATGGTGACACCGTCGTCGGGATGGGCGACGAATTTGTAACGGCCGGTCTTTTGACGGCCATCTGGGGTTTGGGCGGATGGCTCGCCGCAGTGGCCGAGCCTTCAGGCGCAGGCGCCGCCGTCATTCTGTATGGGATGCCTGCGTCGGTGCTGAATATCCGCAGCTGGTTTCCGCTGCAGGAGGCGGACACCAAATGGACCGACCTGGCGACGGGCTTCGGTGGCCTCGCCGGAGAGTTCGAAAAGCTCGAGGGTGAGGTCGACTCCTACTGGAAAGGCGATGGTGCCACCGCGTTCAAGAATTTCATCAGCACCAAGGTTGTGTCCCCGCTGAAGGAGCTGAAATTCGCGGCCGAGAACGTCTCCACCGGATGCAACAGCGTCGCTGAGGCCATGATAAGCAACTTTGAGGCCTGGGTCGTCGCAATCGGTGTCGCCATCGTCGCCTGCGCCGCAGCGAACTCCGCTACTTTCGGTTCGCCGGCCCTCAAATGGGTCGCGGTCGGAACATGGATAGGATTTCTGTCTGCCCTGATCACCGGATTCGTTACCCTCGGGAACTCGATGCGGGCCGCCAATGACAGTATCTCGACGGCGCTGGTCGATATTGGGACCGGCTTCAAGATCGTCGGTGACCATGTTTCTGCGGACGACGCCAAGCTTGATAGCAGCCTCAGGTCCTCCGTAACCAATCCCAACGAATGGAACAAGACCAGTTCTGCCCCAGGAAAGTAGGGGTTCATGGACGACCTGTATCGCGATGCCGTGGCGGCGGCCCGAGAGGCTGGTCAGGCATTCGCTTCCGAAACCATGCATATCCGGGCCGGTGAGGCGTTCGGAAGGGTGGTCGAGAGGATCAGCCACCTCCAGCGAAACGAGTGTGAGGGAGCGGACGAGTCGGGCTCTGTCGTTGCGCGGGTGGACGGCAACGGACGCCTCGTCGGCCTGAAGATCAGCGCAGGTGCCGTGTCACACCTCAAGGGTGAACTGCTGGAGACCCATTGCGTTCAGGCCATCGCAAACGCCCGCGCGGCCATGGCTAAGGAGTTTGGGACGGCGATGGCCGAGATAGTCGCGGAACCCGATGACAGTTGGCGCGCGGATGCCGAGGCCGCGGTGGCCGCGTTCAAAGAGAGGTTCGGAAGCGGACGATGATCAGCAACCGTGTCCTGGAGCAGGCGATGTCGTCAGCGATCTCCGCGATCGAGGCAGCGGAGCGACAGTCTGCGGACCTAGCCCTGCAACATTTCGATGGCACGGCTGCGGACGGCCTGGTCAGCGCCGTCGTTAGCGGTTCCGGGGAGATTGTGAAGATCCGCATCCTGCCCCAGGCCCGTCGTGACATGGACAACATCTCGCTCGGCGAAGCGGTGGTTGAAGCGGTCGGGTCGGCGATGCGGCAGTCGGACGAATGCAGAGCGCAGATCGTGCGCGACGTTACGATAATGGGCCGGCGCGCCGCGGACGTCTTGCCGGGCCTTTCATTTCCCAGGTTCGGGGCGACTGCCTCCGGTACGGAACGGTGAGGTCGGTGGGCGACGGTCCATACGGGTTCATGAACCGGGTTCTTCTGCGCAAATTCGCCATGTACACGAATGTTCTGGTGGGCTCTGTGTTTAGTGCCGTCGGCGGATACAACCTCTTATTCGGCGACGGGCGGGCGGGCGAGCTATTGGTGATGTTCGGGTTGAGTTTCTACGGGGGCGTAGGCGCGCTGTTTCTTTTCGGAAAATTCGGCAACCGACCGGGGTTTAAGCAAATTGTGTCCAAATTGGGCCTGTGCTTCATTGTGTTGGTGGGCTCTGTGTTTAATGCCGCCAGCGTGTACAACTTCTTCTTCGGCGACAGGCGGGCGACCCAGCAGCTCGTGTCGTTAGGGCTGCTTTTCTACTGTCTCGGAGGCTTGATTTTTGCTGCTGTAAAATTCAGCGAGGCCGTTATCGCGGCGAGACAGGAGAAAGGCGACGGCGATAGCCCGGATCATTCACCCTGAAACTTCACAAGGGTGATGTGGTTCGTTGATCCGACCCTGTTCATCGTCCATTGTGGATGATCATAGGGTCGGGGGCGGCTTGTGGGCTGGCTGTCGCGCCGGTGGCGTGGTCTCCTGGGTCCTCCTGGTGGTCGGGTCGGGGGTGGGCTGGTCAGTCGGGCCGCGGTGTGGGCAGCGGCATTTTGCGGATCTTGTTGATGGCGTCGGCGAGCGCCTTGGCCCACGGCCGCGAGCGAGCCGGACGCGGCCGGGGGGGCGGCAACCCCCGAGCGCGCCGCAACCCGCTGGCGGCTGACGCGGCGATACCCGTCAGGACAGGGCCTGGACCACCTGTTCGGCCACCCCGCGGGCCGAGGCCGGATTCTGGCCGGTGACGAGCCGGCCGTCGCGGACGACGTTGGCGGCGAAGTCGGGCGCGGCGACGTGCACGGCACCGCGCGCGATCAGCGCGTCAGCGAGCAGGAAGGGTACGACGCCGTCGAGTCCGACCGCGCGCTCCTCGGAGTTGGTGAAGGCCGCCACCCGCTTGCCCGCGACCAGGGGCGTGCCATCGGAGAGGTGCAGGTTCACCAGCGCCGCTGGGCCGTGGCAGACGGCGGCCAGCACGCCGCCGTTCTCGTAGATCGTCCGGGCCAGCTGCGCCAGCGCCTCGTCGGTCGGGAAGTCCCACATCGTGCCGTGGCCGCCAGCGAAGAAGATCGCGTCGTAGCGCGCCGGATCAAGCTGCGCCGGCGCAGCGGTGGCGCCCAACGCGTCGGCGTACTCGGCGAAGAACGCCTTCTGGTCCGGGTCGCTGTCGTCGCGGCCGTCGACGGGAGGCTGGCCGCCCCGGACGGAGACCAGCTCGACCTGGTACCCCGCGTCGGCGAAGACCGCCCACGGGTGAGCGGCCTCGGATGCGTAGAAGCCGGTCGCGCGGCCGGTCGCGCCGAGTTGGTGATGGCTGGTGAGGGCGATGAGAACTCGTGTCATGGCACCGATCCTGCCCGGGAACGGTATCGGCGTCCAATAGCACGGCCTGCCCGCTCGCATCGGAATTCCGATGGCACGATGGCTCTATGGCGATCTCTCTGGACCTGCTACGCGCCTTTCTGGCCGTGTACCGCACCGGCTCGGTCACCCGGGCCGCGTCGCTGCTCGGGCTCGCTCAGCCCACGGTGACCGGCCAGATCCGATCCCTGGAAGCCGACCTGGCACAGGCACTGTTCGAACGGCGGCCACGAGGCATGGTCCCCACCCCGGCCGCTGACGGGCTGGCCCGCCGGGTTGCCGGGCCGCTGGACGCGCTGGAGGAGGTGGTCGACGTCGACCCGACCGGCGAGACACCCCCTCGTGCCGTCCACCTCGGCGGACCCACCGAGCTGGTCTGTGCCCGCGTCCTACCCGAACTCGCCGACCTGCTCGGCTCGGGTGCGCAGCTGCGGGTCCGCTTCGGCCTGGCCGACGAGCTGCTCACCGCCCTCGCTGATCGTCGTCTCGACCTCGTCGTCTCGACCGTGCGTCCCCGACGGCGCGATGTGGTGGCCGAACCGCTCTGCGATGAGGAGTTCGTGCTCGTCGCCGCGCCGGCCTGGGCGCAACGGTTGGACCATCCGGTCAGCCCTCGGACGTTGAGCCGGGTACCGCTCATCGCCTACGCCGAGGAACTGCCGATCCTGCGTCGCTACTGGCGTTCCGTCTTCGAGACCCGGCTCACCGAGGTGCCCGCCCTCGTCGCGCCCGACCTGCGTGGCGTGCTCGCCGCGGTCGAGGCGGGCGGCGGAGTCAGCGTGCTGCCCCGCTACCTGTGCGCCGGGGCGTTGGCCAGCGGCTCGGTCATTGCACTGCTCGAACCGGAACTGCCGCCGATCAATACGCTCTACCTTGCCACCCGCGCCGGACCGGTCAGCCGCGCCGTCGCCGCGGTCCGGAGCCGGCTGCTGCTGCGTGGTCGACTCTGGTGACAGGGCCTGATCTTTCGAGGCCGTCGACCATCCGCCGCGGGCGGGCAACCCGGGACGGCACTCCGTCCGTCTGGAAGGCGAAGGGGGGGAGGGAGCCGGGTGACCGACGACGACGAACGGCTGTACCGCGAGTACGTCGTGGCGCGCCTGGCCCACCTGCGGCGGATCGCGTTCCTCATCTGCAGCGACTGGCATCTCGCCGAGGACGTCGTCTCCACCGTGCTCGCCAAGCTGTACGTCGGCTGGCGGCGGGCCGCGGCTGCCGGAAGCCTCGACGCATACGTCCGCACGATGGTCGTCCGCGCGGTGGTGGACGAGAGCGGCGGCCGTGGCGGCGGGAGCGCCCGAGCGACTCCCCCGGTCCTGCCCGACCCGGGAGCCGATCCGACCACCACCATCGGTGTTGCCGCCTTCCAAAGCTGCGACGTTACGCTTTCTGATCAGCATGGCGTCCGCGTCAGCCATCGCTCAGGGGCCGGTCTGACGGGCGCAACGCGGGCCGGAGGGATCGGCTGCGTCGTGGCGAGATTTCGTCGGGACTGTGTCGATCCGCGGGCCGTTCGTTCGACGTGGGGTGCGAGGGCCGACAGGCGGCCCCGCCGAGGAGGAGAACACGATGCCGAAGTACATGCTGATCATGCGGGGCACCGACGAGTCGAACGCGGCCATGATGGCCTCGATCGAGGAGGGGATTGCCAGGACCCGCCTCTTCATCGAGGAGATGGTCAAGGCCGGCGTTCTCCTCGCGGCGGAAGGGTTGGACGATCCGGGCCAGGGCGTCGTGGTCGACTTCAGCGGCGAGGCCCCGGTGGTCACGGACGGGCCGTACGGCGAGACCAAGGAACTGTTCGGCGGCTTCTTCCTGCTCGATGTCGCCTCGAAGCAGGAGGCGGTCGAGTGGGCCAAGCGGATCCCGGCGGTCACCGGGTCCAAGATCGAAGTCCGGCGGGTGCCCGGGGAGGACGAGATCCCGCAGGTCAACGGGTGATCGTCAAGAAACGGGCCCGGCGCGAGAGCAACGGTCAGATCTGATGGGTACGGCCGACGTGGAGGCCGTCTGGCGGATCGAGTCGGCGCGGATCGTCGGCGCGCTGACCCGGTTCACCGGCGATTTCGGGCTGGCCGAGGATGCGGCCCAGGAGGCGGTGGCCGAGGCGCTGGTGTCGTGGCCGCTCGCCGCTCCGGCCAATCCGGCCGGCTGGCTGATGGCCACGGCCCGGCGGCGGGCGATCGACGCGATCCGCCGCCGGACCGCCCTGCAGGACCGGTACGCCCTGCTGGCGGCCGGCCCGGCGGTCGACGACGAAATCGACCCCGACAGGATCGACGACGACGTCCTGGCGCTGATGTTCGTCAGCTGCCACCCGGTGCTCTCCCGCGAGGCCCGGGTGGCGCTGACCCTGCGCGTGGTCGGCGGCCTGTCCAGCGAGGAGATCGCCCGCGCGTTCCTCGTACCCGTGCCGACCGTGCAGGCCCGCATCACCCGGGGCAAGAAGACGATCGCCGCGGCCGGGGTGCCGTTCGAGCTGCCGGCGGCCGGCGAGCGCCGGGAGCGGCTGGGCGGCGTGCTCAGCGTCATCTACGTGATCTTCACCGAGGGGTCGGGCCACGTCGGGTGACCGGCTGCTGCGCCCCGACGTCGCGTACGAGGCGATCCGGCTGGCCCGCACGCTGGCCGCGCTGCAGCCGGACGAGCCGGAGGTGCACGGCCTGCTGGCGCTGTGTGAGCTGACGGCCGCGCGCTTCCCGGCCCGGACCGGCCCGGACGGTTCGCCGGTCCTGCTCGAGGACCAGGACCGGCGGCGGTGGGACATCTCGGCGATTCGCCGTGGGCTGGCCGCGCTGGCCAAGGCATCGACTCGCGGCCTCGGCCCCTACGGCCTGCAGGCCGCGATCGCCGCCACCCACGCGTCGGCGCCCTCAGTCGAGGCAACCGACTGGGACCGGATCGTGGTGCTCTACGAGGCACTCGGCCGGGTCGCACCCTCGCCGGTGGTCGAGCTCAACCGGGCCGTCGCCGTTGCCATGGCCTCCGGCCCGGCGCAAGCGCTGGCCATCGTGGACGAGCTGATCGCCTCGGAGCGGCTCCCCTGTTCGCATCTGGTCCCGACCGTACGCGGTGAGCTGCTGGCCCGGCTCGGACGGCGACCGGAAGCGCGCGCCGAGCTGGAGCTGGCGGCCCGGCTGTGCGCCAACCAGCGCGAACGCTCAGTGCTGCTGCGCAAGGCGGCCACGCTGAGCTGACTTCTCCAGCTCGGCCAGCCGGGACTCAAGCGCGGCCCGGATGCCGTCGATCGCATCGGCCACGTCGGTTGCCGCTCGCTCGCAAGCGCGCGACTCGCGGCCATGAGCGCGCATCTGATCAAGCCGTGTGCCACGCATCGTCAGCGGTCTGTTCGCTCCGACCCGTGATGTCTCGGCCGATAAATGGGGACTACCCCGTGGTCACTCCGTCGTCGACGGCCTCGACCTACGGTCTTGTCGAACCACCTGTCACCGGCCGGGAAAGTTCCCGGCACGGGGTGAAACTTTTCCGGCCCCGGGACGCGACAGTTGAGGTATGGAGGGTGCCCTGAGCGACGAGACGCTGCTGGTCGGCGTCGCGGAACGCGACATCGGTGCCTTCCGCGCGCTCTACCAGCGCCATGCCGGCTGGCTCGCGCTCCGCCTCGCACGCCGGTGCAACGACCGTGACCTCGTGGCCGACGCCGTCCAGGACACGTTCGTCGCGGTCTGGCAGAAACCGCGGGGCTTCCGCGGTGACGGCGACATCGCGGCGTGGCTGTGGGGCATCGCGATCCGCCGGCTGGTCAGCCGCCTCCGTTCGCGGACCGACGTCGCGGCCGTGTTCGAGAGCACCGCGACCACGCCGGCGGCGGAGGACCAGGTCCTGTTGTCCGTCGAGTACGGCGACATCGGTGCGGCTCTGGCCCGGCTGTCGCCGGAGATGCGCGCCGTCATCCAGGCCGTCGTGCTGGACGGCCTGTCCGCCAAGGAAGCCGGGCAGCTGCTCCATGTGCCGGTGAGCAGCGTCAAGACGCGGCTGTACCGGGCCAAAGCACAGTTGCGGGCGACGCTAGCGGAGGGACTGTCATGACCGGCTGGCACGTCGACGACGCAACACTGCGGCACTACGTCGAGCGGACCGACTCGGTGGCCGAGGGCGCCTCGGTCGAGCGACACCTGCTGACCTGCGCGCAGTGCCGGGCCCGGGTCAACACCGCGGCCACGGCGGTCGACTCCACCATGGTCGATCTCGCCGCGGTGTGGGACCGCACCCGCGACACTGTCGAGGTACCCCGCCCGTTGGTGTTCGAGCGGCTGCTGCGCGCCGCCGGGCTCCCGGCCCACGAGGCCCGGCTGGTCGCGGTGGCCAGTGCGTTCCGCGGCGTGTGGCTGGTCGGCGTGGCCGCGGTTCTCGCCTTCGCCGCCGTCGCGGCGATGATCGGACACGCCCGCGGGCTGTGGTTCTTCCTGGCCGTGGCGCCGGTCGCGCCGTGCCTGGTGGTTGCGTTCAGCTACGACCGGCGGTGGGATCCCGCCCTCGAACCGGAAATGGTCACGCCCTACCCGGCCATACGGCTGATCCTGCTGCGCACGATCGCGGTGCTCGCGCTCGCGCTGCCAGCCGTGCTGCTGCTCGGGCTGTTCGTGCCGGGCGAGGTGCCGTTCGCCTGGCTGCTGCCGGCGGTCGGCTTCGTCGCGGTGGTGCTGGCCGCGTCCACGTGGGTCAGCCCACTGAACGCGGCCATGGCGGTCAGCACGGTCTGGCTGCTGATCGTCTGGCGGCTGGCCGCACTGTCGGCAACGCCTGCCGCGGTGCTGCAGCCCCGGACCCAGGTCGCTTTCCTGATGCTGGCCGCGGCATCGTTTGGGCTTTTTCTGGTACGCCGGCGTCACCTGCGCCAGCTTCGACCCTGGAGGTAGCGGCGATGACCGCTTCGATCAGTTTGCGTGGCGTCGGGCGCACCTTCGGGGCCACCCGGGCGCTGGCCGACGTCGACCTGGACCTGGGGCCCGGCGTGATCGGGTTGCTCGGCCCGAACGGCGCCGGCAAGACCACCCTGCTGCGCGTGCTGGCCACCGCGCTGCCGCCCAGCCAGGGAAAGGTGCGGGTGCTGGGCCGGGACCCGGAGGTACCGGCCGATCGTACCGAGATCCGCCGCCGGCTGGGCTACCTGCCGCAGGAGATCGGTTTCCCGCGCGGCTTCACCGCGTTCGGGTTCGTCGACTACATCGCACTGCTCAAGGAGTGGACCCAGCCGCCGGCCCGGCACGCGGAAGTGCGCAGGGTACTCGACCAGGTCGGGCTGCGCAGCGCCGCGACGAAGCGGATCCGGGCCATGTCCGGCGGCCAGCGGCGCCGGGTCACGCTGGCGCAGGCGCTGCTCGGGTCGCCGCCGGTGCTGATCCTGGATGAGCCGACCACCGGCGTCGACCCGGAACAGCGGGTCACGTTGCGTGCCGTGCTCGCGGAGCTCGCGCGTACGTCGATCGTCGTGCTGTCCACCCACCAGACGGAGGATGTCGCGGCCCTGTGCGAGCGCGTCATCGTGCTGGATCGTGGCCGGGTCCGGTACGACGGCCAGGTCACCGAACTCGTCCGACAGGCCGCCGGTCGGGTCTGGCTCGCCGACCAGCCCGACCCGGCGGCGACCGTCTCCTGGCGGACCGGCACCGGACGCTACCGCAACGTCGCCGCGCACGCGCGTGACGGCGTCGAGCATGTCGAACCGTCCCTCGAAGACGCGTACCTGCTACTGCGCGGCGGGCTGCCGGACAGCAGGCCGACCGAGGAGGTGGCGTCGTGAACGCGACGCTCGCGCCCACCCGTGCGCAATCGAGTGCCGGCCGGACCACGTTCGCCGCGCTCGTCGTCCACGAGCTGCGCCGGTTCGTTGTCAACCCGGTCTTTCTGTTCGCCGTGGCGTTTACCGCTTGGACGACGTGGGGCAACCCGAGCACGTCGGTCACCGATATCGACGAAGTGAACTGGTACCCGGCGATCTCCCTCGGCGGGTTCGGCATGATGGCAACGTTCTGGCTGACCCGCTCGATGCGCCACAGCGAGCCGGTCGTCGGCGTCACCCCGACCGGGCTGCCGGTGCGCAGCGCCGCGCTCTGCACGGTCGCGGTCGTGCCGTTCCTCTGCGGTGTGTTGACCCTGCTCGCGTTCCTGCACTACCACCCTCTCGACGCCCGGGTGTACGGGGCGTTCAGCCCGCCGGCGCAGGTCGCCGTCCTGGTCGGGCAGATCGTCCTCCCGTCGCTCGGCGGCCCGCTGCTCGGTGTCGCGCTCGGCCGCTGGGTCCGCTTCCCGGGCGCCGCGTTCGTGGCGCTCCTGTTCCTCTTCGGCTGGGGGAACCTGTCGACGGTCCCATCCCTGACGCATCCGGACTCGACGGCAGCCACGGCACTGCGGCTGTTCGCGCCGTTCACGCACTTCACCTTCACCAACAACGGCACCGAGATGACGACATGGCCCGGGTCGCCGTGGTTCTTCATCGGCTGGCAGCTTGCGCTGTGCGCGATCGCGGTACTGGTGGCCCTGCTACGCGGGGCGCACAGCCGGCCGCGCACCCGGATCGTCCGTACCCTTCAGATCGTCCTGGTGGTGGCCGCGATCATGTTCGTGCTCGCCGTCGGCGGCGGCTTCACCCACGCCATCCACGCACGATGATCCGGTCTATGTTGCGCGCGGGTGCGTGGCCGGCGGTTACCGGCGTCAGCGGCGCGGCGGTGGTGCTGGGCGGCTGTGGCGTCGCGTTCCCGGCGGCCACCACCGCGCTGTTCCCGATCGCCTTCACGCTGCTGGCCGCCGCTGCCGCGTTCGCCCTCGACGAGCCGGCCAGCCTGGTCGTCGACGTGACACCGACCGGCCCCGCCCGGCGTACCGGTATCCGCGCCCTCGCGTTGCTGGCCCCGCTCGCCGCCGGCGCGGTGCTGATACTCGCCGGTACGATGCGCGGGCTGGCGCTGCCGTGGGCGGCGACCGGGCTCGCGCTCGCCGGCAATGTCGTACTGGGATTCGCCGTGGCATGTGTGGTCCGCACGCACACCGGTGAGCCGGGCGCGGCGGCCTCCGCCACCGTCGTGCTGATCCTGATGGCGCCCACGCTCCTACCGGCGGTCGCCCGTCGGGTCAGTACCTTCCCGACATCCGGTCGCGACGGGTTGTCGTCGAACACCGTATGGTGGACCGTCCTCGCCGTGTCCGTGGCGGCCGTAGCCGTGTCGGTCAGCGGCCGGCCCAGGCTCCGGTGGATGTCCGGCCTTCGGTGACCTCGCCCTGGCCACCCCGGCGCGCGCCGGGAACACCTCTATCGTCCGCATGAAGGCGGATAGCCGAGGCCGATACCGGCGTTCACCAAACCGGCGTCGACAGGTCGATCGAACTGCTGAATGGCACCTGACCCGACGAGTCAGATGCATCAGGGCTCGAACTTGTACCCGAGTCCGCGCACGGTCACGATGTACCGCGGTACTGAGGGCTCCGGCTCAACCTTGGAACGCAGCCGCTTCACGTGCACATCCAGCGTCTTGGTATCGCCGACGTAGTCCGCGCCCCAGACCCGGTCGATCAGCTGCCCGCGGGTCAACACCCGGCCCGCGTTGCGCAGCAGCAACTCCAGCAGCTCGAACTCCTTGAGCGGCAGCTGCACCACCTCACCGCTGACGCTCACCACGTGCCGGTCGACGTCCATCCGTACCGGCCCGGCAGCCAGCGTCGCGCCGCTGGGCTCCACGGCGTCCCCGGAGTGCCGGCGCAGTACCGCCCGGACCCGGGCAACCAGTTCGCGCGGGGAGTACGGCTTGGTCACGTAGTCGTCGGCGCCGATCTCCAGTCCGACCACCTTGTCGATCTCGCTGTCCCGGGCGGTCACCATGATGATCGGAACCTGCGACCTCTGCCGCAGCTGTCGGCACACCTCGGTACCGGACATCTCCGGCAGCATCAGATCCAGCAGCACGATGTCAGCGCCGGAACGATCAAACTCGATCATCGCCTCGGTGCCGGTCGCCGCGACGGAGACCTCGAAGCCCTCCTTGCGCAGCATGTACGACAGGGCATCCGAGAACGACTCCTCGTCCTCCACGACCAGCACTCGCGCCACTACCTGATCCTTTCCTACGTTCCCGGAGTGGCCGGACCCAGGGCCCCGAGCGCCTCCGGTTCGATCTCAACGGAGCGCGATGACGGCCACGCGGCGTCCAGGACACGTTCGGGCAGCCGCAGGGTGAACGTCGACCCAACGCCGACCGTGCTGGCGACGTCGACCCGGCCGGCGTGGTTGGTCACGATGTGCTTGACGATCGCCAGCCCGAGGCCGGTACCGCCGGTCGCCCGGGTACGCGCCCGGTCCGCCCGGTAGAAGCGCTCGAAGATCCGATCGAGGTCCCCCGGCTCGATCCCGATTCCCTGGTCGGCGACGGCGATCTCGACAGTATCGGCGCGACCGATGGTGGTGATCGTGACGTGGGTACCCTCCGGCGAGTACGCGATCGCGTTCTCCACCAGGTTCGCCACGGCCGTGACGAGTTGGCTCTCACTGCCGGAGACGGTCAGGCCGCGCATCCCCGCGAAGCCGACCTCGATGTTCTTCGCGGCAGCGGCGGTCCGGGCGCGATCGATCACCTCGGTCATGATCCGGTCCACCGGGACCGGTGCCGGTTCGGGCAGCGGCTCGGCGCCCTGCAGCCGGGACAGCTCCAGCAGTTCGCTGACGAGCCGGCCGAGCCGGGTCGACTCCTTCTGGATCCGCTCGACGAAGCGCCGCGCTGCCGCCGGGTCCGGCCGCTCCTCACCCTCCGGGCCCTCCGCGGTCGCCGCCAGCAACGCCTCCGCGAGTATTTGGAGCGCACCGACCGGAGTCTTCAACTCGTGGCTGACGTTGGCGACGAAGTCGCGGCGTACCCGGGCGAGGCGGTGCGCGTCGGTCACGTCGGCCGCCTCGATCGCGATGTACCCGTGGCCCAGCGCCGACGCCTGGACGTGCACCCCGAGCGGCTCCGAGGACCCACCGGCGATGGCCCCGGCACGGGGCAGGTCCAGCTCCACGTCGCGGCGCAGCCCGGTCCGGCGTACCTGGCCGGCGAGGGTACGCAGGACGGTCTGGGTATCGTCGCCGCTCGGCCCGGACCGGACCAGCCCCATCTCGCGGGCTGCCGGGTTGGCCAGGATCGGGTGGTCGGTGGCGTCGAGCACCAGCACCCCGACCCGCAACGCCGCGAGCGTCGGACGGGCCAGCGGGCCACCCGGACCGGACCCGCCGATCCCGTGGGTACTCCGTAGGCCCCGCACAGCCAGCGCCACCACCGCGCCCAGCGCGGCCGCGACGAGCAGGCCCAGGGCGTACCCCCATTGCACCGTTCGATGGTACGGCCGCACCCGGTCGATGCTCTTCGCATCAACCCACGAAGCGGACGCCCGTTGCCGAGTGTTCACCGGTACGGTCAGTCCAGTTCACCCGAGTCAACCGGTGTGGTTTCCGTGCCGCCTAGGGTTAGCCTCATCACCTGCTTACGTCAGGAGAACCATGCGCGAGGAGTTCCGGGCCGACCTTGCTGAGGTCAGCCGCACGTTGGTGGCGATGGCCGACGGCGTCCGGGTGGCGATGAGGCTCGCTACCGAGGCGCTGCTGAGCGCCGACCGCAGCACGGCCGAGCAGGTCATCGACGGCGACCCGGAGATCGACGCGCTGTACCGCATCGTCGAGGACAAGGTCTACGACGTGGTGGCCCGCCAGGCCCCGGTCGCGTCGGACCTGCGGCTGCTCCTGACTTCCCTGCACGTCGGCGGCGACATCGAGCGGATGGGCGACCTCGCCGACCACGTGGCGCGTACCGCGCTGCGCCGGCACCCCACCGCGGTCGTACCCGCGGAGCTCGCCGAGGTCTTCGGCCGGATGGGCGAGGTGGCCGACCTGCTCGCCGGCAAAATCGCCAAGGCCATCTCGGCCCTAGACGCGGTGGCCGCGGCCCAACTGGAGCGCGACGACGACGTGATGGACGACCTGCACCGGCAGCTCTTCAAGGTGCTGCTCGGCCCGCAGTGGCCGCACGGCGTCGAGGCGGCCGTCGACCTTGCGCTACTCGGCCGCTTCTACGAGCGGTACGCCGACCACGCGGTGAACGTCGGCAAGCACGTCGTCTTCCTGGTCACCGGCGAGTCCCTACGCTCGTCCTGACCCCCCGCCCCCGCCCCCGCCCCCGCGATCTTGCAGTTGTGGCCGCCCTTTTGCCCCGATTAAGGGGTGTTTGCCGCGGGCCCGACTGCAAGATCGGCGAGGTAGCGGGGGCGGGCGAGGGGCGGGGGCGGCGACGGGTCAGCGGCCCTGGGTTGCGACGGCTGCGGCGGCTTCGGCCGCGGCGGCCGGGTCGAGGTACACCCCGCCCGGGGTGAGCGGGCGCATCGACGCGTCGAGGTCGTACCGCAGCGGGATGCCGGTGGGGATGTTCAGCCCGGCGATCGCCGAGTCGGAGATCCCGTCCAGATGCTTGACGAGTGCGCGCAACGAGTTGCCGTGCGCGGCCACCAGTACGGTCTGCCCGGCCCGGAGATCCGGCACGATCTGGTCGTACCAGTAGGGCAGCATCCGCGCCACCACGTCGGCGAGGCACTCGGTCCGCGGCACCAGCTCGGGCGGCAGCGACGCATACCGCGGATCGCCCACCTGGGACCAGTCGTCGTCATCGGCGATCGGCGGCGGGGGCGTGTCGTACGACCGGCGCCACAGCAGGAACTGCTCCTCGCCGTACTGCTCCAGCGTCTGCTTCTTGTCCTTGCCCTGCAGCGCTCCGTAGTGACGCTCGTTGAGCCGCCACGACCGGCGGACTCCGATCCACTGGCGGTCGGCGACGTGCAGGCCGATCTCGGCGGTCCGGATCGCCCGGCGCAGCAGCGAGGTGTGCAGCACGTCGGGAAGCAGGCTGTGCTCGAGCAGCAGCTCGCCACCGCGGCGGGCCTCGGCCTCGCCCCGGGTGCTGAGGTCCACGTCGACCCAGCCGGTGAAGAGGTTCTTGGCGTTCCACTGGCTCTCACCGTGCCGCAGCAGGACCAGCGTTCCAACGGGTGCAAAGGTCATGGCGCCATCCTGCCGTATCCTGCGGGCCAGCCCCGCAGGCCCGGCGGCCGGCGTGTTCTATACCGCGTCCCGAGGCGTTCCGTGCTGCTTTTTCCGATACTCCGTCCACCTGTCGGGGTATTCGTCAGTCGAACGTCCGCCACGCACCGGATGGTCACCCGATACCAAACGACCATAAGCAACAGACAGAATCGAACCTGTCAAACCAGACGAACTGCTCCGGAGGTACGCCCGCAATGATGGGCAAGGGCGACATCCTGACGCTGAACTGCTCCGAACACGTTGACCCGGACGACTTCCAGCCCGGGTGGGACGGCGTGTTCCCGCTTGCCGTCACGCTGCGGGTAGCCCCCGGCTCTCCCGGCACCGCAACCCCCCACGACCAGCTCGCGGTCTATGACGTGGCGAACGAGATCCCGATCGGCACCCTCGGCACGATCAACCTCCTCCGGCGGGGGTACGTGGCGAACCACGTCAACTTTCCGGCCACCCTGGTCCTCCAGGCTCCGCACATCATGATCACACTGGGCCCGACCGCCCCGGCCGGACCAGACAGCCCGGCCGGGGCGGGTCCGGTCAGCGCGCCCGATGCCGCCGCGGGCAGCGCTGCGGACCCGAGCCCGATCACGCTGAAGCCCGAGCCCAGGCCGAGCGGGGCCCGGCCGAAGCGATCCCGTCCGGTCCGGCTCCGGGCAGCGCGGAAGAGGCGGGCGGCGAAGCGGGAGCGGTCATGATCGGGGTCACCAGACGGCTGTCATAGCAGCCATCTCGACATCAGTCGTAGTGCTGGAAATCGGGCCAGAGCTCGCGCCACGGGCGGCGCGGGTCGCGGCAGACCCGGACTCCGACGCCCTGCTCCTCGTTGTCGATGCCGACACCGTTGTCCAGCTTGGCCACGACCGCGCACGCGCCGAAGCGCTCCGCGAAGAACCGGTCACGCCCCACCCCGAGCACGATCACCACGGTCGCGGACTCGGGGGGACGGGCCAGGAACCAGAGCTCGTTCTGTCCACTGTAGACAGCCGGGAGGCCCTGTGCCGGGCCGTACCTGGCGATCGCCCCGGCCTCACCGTAGTTGCCGGTGATGATGACCGCCCGGACCTGCTCGTCGGCGGACAGGGCGTGGTAGACGTCGGCAACCTGGCGGACGTACGCCGGCCAGCCGATCTGGTCCCGGGTGACCTGGTTGATATCGGGTACCGGCGTCTTCGCCAGGACCGCCACCGGCAGCAGGGGCAGCGCGATGACCGCGGAGACCGCGACGTTCAGCCCGACCGCCGCGCCGACCAGAATCCGACGCCGCACCCCCACCGTTGCCCGGGCGAGCCACCGTTCGGTCGCCACACAGCCGGCGGCGTACAGCGCGTACAACAGCCCGGTGGTGTAGTACGGCTGACCGGCGATCGCCAGCAGCAGTACGCACATCACGAGGTACGCCACCCCGAGCGCGCGCACCGGCCGAAGCGTGGGGTTGCGCAGCAACGACACCAGCCCGGCGATCCAGATCGGCACCAGCGGCGGGCCGAGCAGGATCAGTTGCAGCGGTACGAACGTCAGCCGCGCCTCGTCGCCCTTGTGCTCGGCGAGGGCATGCGCCATGGTCAGCTGCGGCCAGTCGTGGGTCGCCTGGTACACCAGGTTCGGCGCGCCCAGGACCAGCGCGATACCCGCCCCGGCCCAGAGCCAGCCGGAGCGCAGCACCCGGCGTGGACCCACCAGCAGCAGCGCGGCGCCCAGGCAGAGCAGCAGCAGGATCACCAGATGCTTGTTGTACAGCCCCACTCCGGTGACCACGCCGACCCCGAGCCACCAGCGCGGCTCATCGCGGCGCAGCGCCCGCACCGCGAAGAGGAGTACCGCCGACCACACCAACAGGTCCGGGGTGATGGTCAGCAGGGTGTGCCCGCCGATCAGGCCGAACGAGGAGACCACTGCGAGCGCGGCGAGCGGCTGGGCCACCCGCCCCCCGCCCAGCTCGCGGGCGAGCAGCGCGACGAGCAGGGCCGCTGCGATCATGCACAGCACACTCGGCAGCCGCAGCGCCCACAGGGTGTCGCCGAAGATCGCAGTGGAGACCCGGCCGAGCAGCGGGGTCAGTGGGGGCTGGTCGACGTACCCCCACGCGGGGTGCTGACCGAGCATCCGGAAGTACAGCTCGTCGCGGTGGTAGTCGTACCCGTTCAGGGTGGCGAGCAGCAGCGCCGCCGCGCCGGCAGTGACCAGACCCACCGGAGCCCAGGCAACCCGCGGCGGCACCGGCCGAATCAGGTCGGCGGGCGGCACCGGCCGAACCCGGTCAGCAGGCGGCACCTCGGCGGGCGGCGCTGGCGGAGTCTCGTGGGCTTGCATGGCCGACAGGATAACGGCTGTTCCGCCGGTTGCGGATCAGGGAGATCCCTGAGTATCCCGGCGGATGACGTGCTCGAAGGCGCGCAGGTTGTCCAGCGGCTCACCGCGCTTGACCCGCCACTGCCACTCCCGGCGGATCGCCGAGCCGAACGCCATCTCCAGCATCGGGTCGAAGCTCTCATCGGCGTAGGTCAGCACCGAACCGAGCAACCGGTCCAGCTCGTCAGCGGTCACCGCGGCCAGCCCGGTCCGACCGATCAGGTACACGTCACCGACGGCGTCGGTCGCGAACGCCACTCCGTACATCCGGGCGTTGCGCTGCAACAGCCAGGACCACAGCTGTTCACGGTTCTCGTCGGGTTGGCGCATCACGAAGGCCTCGACCCGAAGCGCGTGCTCCCCGACGATCAGGTTGCAGACCGTACTGAGCTTGTGCGTACCGGGCAGGGTCACCGCGTACGCGTGCTCGCCGGTGCGCTGCACAGCCAGCTCCTGCTCAGTACAGCTGGCCTCGATGAGCGCGCACACCCGCGCCCGCTCGCTCCGCTCACTCCTCGCGCTCACCCTGAACCCGCGAGCGCGGCGGCGCGGCGGGCACCGTGCGCCGCCATCGCCTCGCGGTACACCCCGAGCAGCCCGCAGGCGGTGCGGTTCCAGGAGAACTGGTGGGCGTGCTGCACCGCGCCCGCGGCGAGCAGCTCCCGCCGTGTGGGCTCAGCGAGCAGGTTGGAGATGGCCCGCGCCCAGCTCTGCGGGTGATGGTCGTCGACGAGTACCCCCGAAATCCCGTCCCGGACAGCGGTCACCAGCCCACCGACGGCGGCCGCGACCACCGGCGTCCCGCAGGCCTGCGCCTCCAGGGCAACCAACCCGAACGACTCGTTGTGGCTGGGCACGGCGACGAGGTCGGCGGCCCGGTACAGGTCGGCGAGCGCGCCGCGCGGCTGCGGCGGCAGGAAGTGCACCGCGTCGGCGATCCCGAGCTGGGAGGCCAGCTCCATCAGGGCGGTCGGGCGGGCCAGGCCGGTCCCGCTGGGCCCGCCGCAGACCACCACGATCAGGCGCCGGCCGGTCGACAGCTCGCGCCGCCGCAGCTCGGCAGCGGCCCGCAGCAGCACGTCCGGCGCCTTGAGCGGCTGAATCCGCCCGACGAAGGCCACCACATCGGCATCGAGGGGCAGCCCGAACCGGGCCCGCGCCGCACGCCTGGCCGCCGCGGGCATCGGGCGGAACCGGTCCAGGTCGACCCCGGGCTCGACCACCGCGACCTGGTCCGCACCGGCGTCGTAGAGCTCGACCAGCTCACGCGCCTCGGTCGGGGTATTGGCGACCAGCCGGTCCGCCTCGGCCACGAGCTGCTCCTCGCCGAGCACCCGCGCCCCCGGTTCGGGGGCGTCGCCCTCCGCGAGCAGCGCGTTCTTGACCTTGGCCAGGGTGTGCGCGTTGTGTACCAACGGGACGCCCCACCGCTCCTTGACCAGCCCGCCGACCTGTCCGGAGAGCCAGTAGTGCGAGTGGATCAGGTCGTACCAGCCCGGGGCCCGGGCCGCCTCAGCGCGCAGCACACCGTTGGTGAACGTGCACAGCTGCCCGGGGAGGTCCTCTTTGGGCAGCTCCTCGAATGGCCCGCTGACCACGTGCCGGACCAGTACGCCCGGGGCCATCTCGACCACCGGCGGCAGCCCGCTCGCGGCAGCCCGGGTGAAGATCTCCACCTCGATACCGGCCTGGGCCAGCCGGCTGGCCACCTCGACCACGTAGACGTTCAGGCCGCCGGCGTCACCGGTGCCTGGTTGGTCCAGTGGAGAGGTGTGCACCGAGAGGGTGGCGACCCGGTGCGGGAGCCCGGAACGGCCGGCGGAAGAGCAACGACGGGTGTGACCATGCAGACCCACTCGCGCCACTACCGCTCCTCTGCTCGCCCCGCTCCGCGTACTCCGGCCGCCCGCGTACTCCGGCACCAACCGCGGAACGGTACCCCATCTTCCCTGGTCGTCCGCCCGTCCTCGAACTGCGGCCCCGGCAGCGCCGGGTTGAGGCTTTCCGGCAGGATCGAAGGATGCCATCCGGGTCACCTGCCTCCGTTGCCGGCGCCCGGTCGGCCCGTTCGGCTCGCTCCGCCCCGTCAGCCCCGTCAGCCCGCGCGGCCCGGCCGGTCGGCGCGGTGACCCGCGGGACCACCAACCCAAACCGGCTGCGCCGGGTGGACAGCTGGATCGTCGCCCGGTACGGCAGCCTGCTGCGCGGCGCCCGGGACCCGCTCGTGGTCGACCTCGGCTACGGCGAGCGCCCGTACACCACGGTCGAGCTGTACCGCCGGCTCCGCGCGGTACGCCCCGACATCCGCGTGCTGGGGCTGGAGATCGATCCGGCCCGGGTGGCCGCGGCGGCGGGTGCGGCGCAGCCGCCCGGACTGGAGTTCCGCCACGGCGGGTTCGAGCTGGCTGGGCGGCGCCCGCTGCTGGTCCGGGCGATGAACGTGCTGCGCCAGTACGACGAGTCCGATGTGGACGGTGCGTGGTCCACGATGGCTGCGGCGCTCGCCCCGGGCGGAGCCGTCGTCGAGGGTACCTGCGACGAGCTGGGCCGCCTCGCGTCGTGGGTGACCCTGGACGCGGCCGGACCCCGCAGCCTCAGCCTCGCCGCCCAACTGTCCACACTGGAGACTCCAGGTACGCTGGCCCAGCGGCTGCCCAAGGCGCTGATCCACCGCAACGTACCCGGCGAACCGGTGTACGAGCTGCTGCAGGCGCTGGACGGGGCCTGGCGATCAGCCGCGACGTACGCGCCTTTCGGGGCCCGGCAGCGCTGGCGCCACTCGGTGGACGCGCTCCGCGGTGCCGGCTGGCCGGTACGGGACCGCCCGGCCCGTACCCGGCTGGGCGAGCTGACCGTCGCCTGGTCGGCGGTCTCCCCGGCCCAGCGCTGACACCCGGGGGCACCCCCGGGGCGGGGCACGCCCGGGGCGGGGCACGCCCGGGGCGGGGCACCCCCGGGGCACCCGGTCGGGGCGTCCCGCACGGCGTGCGGAGAATGCAGGGATGCACGAGGCGGAGATAGTCGCGCAGATCGTGGTGGCCGCCGTTCTCGGTGCGGCCATCGGGCTGGAGCGGGAGTTCGGCGCACAGCCTGCCGGCCTGCGTACCCACATGCTGGTCTCGCTCGGCGCCACCCTGTTCACCCTCGCCGGCACCGAGGTCGCGAACACCGACCCGACCCGGATCGCCGCACAGGTGGTCACCGGCATCGGCTTCCTCGGCGGTGGCGCGATCTTCAAGGAGGGCGTGAACATCCGCGGCCTCACCACCGCCGCCTCGCTCTGGGTCACCGCCGCGGTCGGGCTCGCCATCGGCCTGGGGCACTGGATCGCCGCGATTGCCACCACCGCGCTCGCCCTCGGCGTACTCTGGCTGCTCAAGATCGCTGAACGGGACTGGCTGCCGCTGCGGCGTACCCTCACCGCGACCCTCACGCTGGAGCAGGGCGCGCGTCTCGACGAGATCGAGCGGCTGACCATCGCCAGCCTGCCCATCGCCAAGGTGTTGAAGGTTTACTACACCGCCGAGGGCCAACTCCTCGAGGTGAGCGCCCGCGCCCCGCGCGGCGCCTCGCTGCCGCAGATCGCCGAGTCGCTGCGCCTGCTGCCCGGCATCCACGGCGTGGAACTGTCCCGCTAGCCCGCGGTGCGGCGCCGCCACCTCTGTCGTCAGAGGGCGCAGCCGACCAGGACGGGTTCGGGGTGCAGCGTGACGCCGAACCGGTCGCGTACCCCGTCACGGATCTCGCGGGCCAGTGCCAGCAGCGCGCTGCTGGTGCCGGTGCCGCGGTTGGTCAACGCGAGGGTGTGCTTACCGGAGATGGCTACCCCGTTGCTGCCGTACCCCTTACCGAAGCCGGCCCGTTCGATGAGCCACGCGGCGCTGACCTTGACCGTGCCGTGGTCGGTACCCGGCCAGCCCGGCGGCTCACCGAGCCCGGCTGCTGACGCGCGTACGAGCAACTGCGCGAAGCCGGCCGGGTCGAGTACCGGGTTGGTGAAGAACGACCCGACCGAATACGTGTCCGGGTCGGCGGCGTCGAGCACCATTCCCTTACCGGCGCGCAGCGCCAGCACCGCGGCGCGCACCTGCGCCAGGGGCGCCCGCTCCCCGGGCTGTACCCCGAGCGCGCGGGCCAGTTCGGCGTACCGGACCGGCGTGGAGAGCGCGGAGACGGTCAACAAGAAATCAACGGACAGCAGCACGAAACGGTCGTCATGCTTGAAAACACTTGTACGGTAGGCAAAGCCACATTCGCCCGGATCCATCGTGCGCACCTCGTCGCGCCGGCGGTCGTACACCCGCACAGCCACGATCGTCTCGGCCACCTCCTGGCCGTACGCCCCGACGTTCTGGATCGGAGTGGCGCCTGCCGAGCCCGGGATCCCGCAGAGGCATTCCAGACCCGCCAACCCCTGCCCGACGACCGCCGCGACCAGGGCATCCCACTCCTGGCCGGCGCTCACCGACACCAGCGCGCGATCACCCGAGCGCCGCATCGTGTACCCGCCGTTGCGCAGTAACACGACCCGCCCGGGTACCCCCGCATCGCCGACGACCACGTTGCTCCCGCCGGCGAGGACCAGCGGGGCGGGCTCGCCGCGCACCGCCGCGATCACCTCGGACTCGGTGTCGGCGCGCACCAGTTCACCGGCGGGCCCACCCAGCCGCAGCGTGGTGAGGTTGGCAAGCCGGGCGCTACGCTGCGGTGTTGGCATGTCACGGGTACGTTCAGACACGGGTTTCACCCTAGGCTGGACAACTACCGGAGACCCCACCGGTAGCTGAGGGCTTGGCGGAGAGGGGGCGCACATGAGCAAGCCGCACGGCACCAAGGATTTCTGGCTCGCCGGTCTGCGGGCGGACGGGGCGCTGTTCCGGGCCGCCGTGGGCCAACCGGGCGCCCTCGACGCCCCGGTGCCGACCTGTCCGGAGTGGACAGTGTCGGACCTGGTCCGCCACCTCGGCGCGGTGTACCGCTACGTGCACTCGCACGCCAACCGGGGCGTCACCACCCGGCCGGACCATCGGGTCAATCTCGAGGGCATCCCCGACGACGACCTGCTGGCGTGGTGGGACGAGTGGTACGCGAGCCTGCTGGCCCTGCTCGACGCGCTCGACCCGTCACTGCCGGCCTGGAACTGGGCGCCGCAGGCGAAGCTGGCCGAGTTCTGGCACCGGCGGATGGCCCACGAGACCGCGGTACACCGATGGGACGCCCAGATGGCGCTCGGGCTCAGCGAGCCGGTCGAGGCGAAGCTCGCCACCGACGGGGTCACCGAGGTGCTCGACAGCTGGCTGCCGGCCGGCCGCCGCAGGGGCCCGGCCGACCAGTACGGCATCGTCGCGCTCTACGCCAACGACGTCGAGGAGGTGTGGCACGTCCGGCTCCGCGGCGAGGGATTCGCGCTGCTCGACACCGACACGCTGCTCGACGACGACGACCGGCACGAGCGGGTGGTCGCCACCGGCACCGCGAGCGACCTGATGCTCGCCCTGTGGGGCCGGGTGCCCTTCGACCTGCTGGAGCTCTCCGGCGACGTGCGTCTGCTGGAGGCACTGCGTACCGGCTGACCCTTGCGCGGACACCCTCCACTGTGGACAGCTCCACTATGGACAGCCTCCGGCTCAGCTTCGCGGCTGCTCCAGTACCCGCCGGGCCAGCAACGTGCCGCCGGCCACCGCGCCCGGCATCACGATGATCGCGGCGAACGGGATCAGGAAAAGCAGGCACACGGGTACCCCGAGACCCAGCGCCAGTGCCCGGTTGGCGCGCAGCAGTTGGCGGCGCTCGCGCAGCCGGTACCCCCGCCGGTTGAAGGCGACACCGGTGACCTCCAGGGCGATGAACCACCCTCCGGCCGCCACCTCCAGCACCGTACCGGCGACCTGCCCCAGCACGGGTACGCAGCCCAGGACGACGGCCAGTACGCCCACCAGCAGCGGCACCCCGAGCAACCGTACGGAGTCGACCAGGCTCCACCACATCGCCCGGTACCACGCCGGCTCGATCTCGACCGGCACCCCGCCGGACGCGTCGTCGACCCGCTTCGAGATGGACTCGTAGAACGGATCGCCGATCGCCATGGTGAGCGCCACGAAGGTGAAGACCGCCAACAGCCCGCAGCCCAGCAGGATCGCGGCCCCGGCCAGGAAGCGCACCAGCCCGCGCAGGCCGGCCGACCAGCTGTCGGCGAACCAGGTCACCGCCGCAGCGAGGTCGGAGATGAAGTACACCAGGGTGAGGAAGGCACCGAAGACGAGCACCGCCGAGATCACGCCCGGGATCAGTCCGAGCACCAGCAACCGGGGGGTACGCCAGACGATGCCGAACCCGCGGGCGAAGAATCCGAGCCCGCGGGCGAACTCCGACAACGCACCGCCGGCCGGTCGGGCCGCAGCGCGCCTCGCGGCGGCCGCCGCCGGGTCCTCGGAGTGTGTCTGCACGCAGGCAGCGTACGGCTAGTTCGCCAGGGTGGCGATCAGTCGTTCAGGAAGCCCGCGATCCGTTCCCGCAGGTCGGCCCGGGCGGTCCAGAGCACCCCGGGCCGGTCGTACACCTGAAGCGTCGCAGCCGGCAGCGCCGCAGCGAGCCGCTCCGCCGCCTCGACCGGGTGCAGTTCGTCGCCCCGGCAGCCGATCACCAGCGCCGGCGCGGTCACCTGGGCGAGGTCTGCCGCGTCGACGACCGCCACCTGGTCGGTCAGCGTGGTCAGGCCGGCCGCCAGGCCGTCGCGCATCAGCTGGTCCAGCCGCTGGCGTACGTACGCCCAGACGACCGGGGTATCACGGACTGCGGCCGGCGCCTCCTGGATGACCACCTCGGCTGCCGCTGCGGCGTCGCCGTCCTGCACCGCCTCCAGCAGCACGGCCAGTCGCTCACGCGCGGCCGCTGGGCGGGGCCGGTCGAGCACGGCTGGGAGGAAGAAGACGAGCCGGGTGAAGCGGCCAGGATTGTCGGCGAGTAGCCGGCAGAGCGCACCCGCACCCAGGCTCACCCCGAGCGCCCGCGTCGCGCCGTACAGGTCAGCGACGGCGCGCAGGTCCCGGGCCAGGTCGAGGTAGGTCCAATGGCCCGGCGGGGCGGCGGAACGGCCGTGCCCACGGAACTGGAAGAACACCTTGCGGCCGTCGACCCCACTGCCCAGCGGCCGGGTCTCGGCGATTCCACCGCCGAGCCCGTGGGCGAAGACGGTCACCGGTTCGCCGCCACCGGTCGCCAGGCACTCCAGCTCGACGCCGTGGGGGGTGGGGACCAGGGTCGTGGGCGGCGCGGGCAGCGTCGGTCGCCCGGTCTGCGGGCCACGGTTGACCGGCGGACGGTACCGGTCCGGCCGGCCCTCCGGCGGCGGCGGCCAGCGGAAGTCCATCACCAATTGCCGTGGCCGTCGACGGCGTCGCGGAGCGCGGGCCTGACGTCGAGCAGGTACACCCCCGATACCGCGATCGCCGCCAGCCCGAGCATCCCGATCACCGACCGTTGGGGCAGCGACAGCAGGGTGACCAGCACCGCGCCGCCGGTCAGCGCAAGCCAACCGCCCTTGGGCAACGTGTTGATCGCAGCGAATGCGTCGGGCCGCTGGACCAGGCAGTGCCCGAGCGCCATCATCTCGATCACAAGCGCGAAGACGAGCAACGCCAAGTTGATCACAAGAATCACGTCGGCGTAGAAGAGGTACGGCGCGGCGACGTTAGCCATGCCGTGAAGTTTATGCGGCTGCGTCAGGTGAGGTGGGCACCGGGCGGGTATCGGTACGACGACGACAGCCGCCCGGGTAGGGCGGCTGTCGTGGTCGTACGAAATCAGGCCAACAGGATCACTGGCGGGCAGCGGCCGCCGGCCGCGCACGCTTGACGGCCTTGTCGGCGGCCTCCTGCTCCTGCTCCTGCTCGGCCTGGGCCTTGGTCTCGGCCAGCCGGGCCGCCTTGGACTCCACCTTGGCAGTGGCCAGCTGCACCTTGGCCTCGGCCTCCCGTGCACCGGCGACCACCCGCTCACCGCGGGCAACCAGGTCGGTGTACACGTTGACGGCGCGGCCCTGAGCGGCCTGTGCCCCGCTGACGACGGCCGCGGCACCACGCTTGGCGGTCTCGCGCAGTCGGTCCAGGTCGGCCCGCAGGCTGCGCTCGGAGACCGCCTCGGCAGCGACCGGACGCAGCTCGGCGACGCGGCCGCGCAGTTCGGCCACCTTCTCCGGCAGCCTACGGATCTGCTGGTAGGCAAGGTCACCGGCGCCGGCTGCGGCGTACAGCGGGGTCGGGAACTTACGAGTCTCGGTCTGGGTGCTCATGGCTCTCCTCGGCAGGTGTCGACTGGATGTGTGGCGACGGTGTACTGGTCGATCGGGATGACGTCGACCGGGTGCGTGACGCCGGCGGACGGGTGCCCCGTGGGGTGGCGGTGCGGGCCGGCCGTCGACGAATGCGGTCTTCGGTGGCAGGCTCGGTGGTGCGCCTGGCGGCGTGGTCGGCGGAATGATCGGCGGAATGGTCGGTGGAATCAGCCGGCTCCGTCTCGGCCGGCTCCGCCTCGGCCCGGGCGTTCTCCCGGCGGAACGTTTCGTAGATCTGGGTCAGTGACTGCTTCTGCGGCACGGTCAGGTCGGGGTCTGCCGTGATCGCGGCGAGCACCCCTTGGCCGTCACGGAGGTCGAGCAGGCCGGCCCGCAGGTACATCAACGGGGTGGAGACTCGCAACGCGTTGGCGAGCTGGGAAAGGACCGCCGCGCTCGGCTTGCGCAGACCCCGCTCGATCTGGCTCAGGTACGGGTTGCTGACCCCGGCCTGCTCGGCGAGCTGGCGCAGCGAGATCCGCGCGTTGCGCCGAAGATCGCGGATGAACTCGCCGACGTCGCGCGGCAGTTCCCGGGGGTTGTTCACGAGCCGACGGTACGCTCCGGTGCTTGCTTTTGCAAGCAGAGCGCTAGCATCAGTTAGCGTGAGTCGGGACACAATCCACACCACCGCCCACAGGTGTATTTACGACAGGTTATCGCACCAACACCGTGCGATACGAGTCGATCCCATTTTCACTCCCGCCCGGACCGGTCACACCAGCGCGCCGGGGGGCGTGAGGCCGAGCAGTTTGCGGGCCTCGTCCGGCGTCAGCGGCGGGCGCTGCGCCAGCCGGGCGAACGCCGCAGCCCGCGCCACCAACTGGGCGTTGCTCTGCACCGGCTGCCCCGCGGCGTAGCTGGCGGTGTGCTGCATCCCGACCCGCAGGTGCCCGCCGGCGGAGAGCGACGCGAGCAGGACCGGCAGGGTGCCGAACCCGATCCCGGTGGCCGAAAACGTGGTGTCGGGCGGCAGGTCGCGCAGCGCGTGCCTGCAGGCGACCAACGCCTCGGTACTGGCCGGAGCGCCGCCGACAGCGCCGAGTACCAGCTCCACATGCACGTGCCCGCCGACTGGGAGCCCGTACCGGTGCAGCAGCCGCTGCAGCACGGCCAGATGACCGGGCTGGAAGACCTCGTACGTCGGCACGATCCCGCGCTCCTGCGCGCGCTCGTGCAGCGCGATGACGGAGCCCCGCGGGTCGGTGAAGACCTGGTCGCCGGAGGCGACGGTACCCATCGCGACAGAGGCCAGCTCCGCACCGGCGTCGAGCACGCTCAGCCGTTCAGCTTCGGCGTCGGTACCGGCGCCGGTGGTGCAGAGCGCGACGATCAGGGCGGTCTCGGACCTCAGCGCGGCCACCGTCTCGCGCAGCCGGCCCAGCTCCAGCGTGGGCCGGGCATCGTCGTCGCGGACGTGCACGTGGATCACGCTCGCCCCGAGCGCCGCGCACTGCTGGGCGGTGGCCACCAGCTCGTCCAGGGTGACCGGCAGGGCGGGCACCTGCGCCTTGGCGAGCTCAGCCCCGGTGGGGGCCACAGTGATCAACGTACCGATCGTCACGCCGTCGATCCTCGCACGCAGCGCCGATCCTGCCGGCGTAGCTGGTATCCGATCAGCCGGGGTCGACGGCTGCGGCTGCCTCCGCGACGCGCAGCTCGGCGTCGTCGCCGACGTTCTGCCGGACCAGGGCCAGCGCCACCATGCCCAGTTCGTGATGGCGCACAGCGGTACCCACGAAGCCGACCTGGCGGCCGTCGGCAGTCGAGACCGCAGTGCCCTGCGCGGGCAGCTCGTCGCTGGTCACCCCGTCCAGGTGCAGCAGGACCAGCCGGCGCGGCGGACGGCCGAGGTGGTGTACCCGGGCGACCGTCTCCTGTCCGCGGTAGCAGCCCTTGTCCAGATGTACCGCGGACGCCGTCCAGCCCACCTCGGCCGGCAGCGTGCGATGGTCGGTCTCGAAGCCCAGCCGCGGCACCCGCGCGGCGACCCGGATCGCCTCGTACGCCCAGATCCCGGCCAGCGGAACCCCCACGGTCGCCACGAGCTCACCCAGCGCGCCCCGCGGTACCAGCAGATCGGCCCCGCCGGCCATCCGCCGTACCCAGCCGCCCAGCCCCGGCAGGGGTGCCACCGCGTAGCCCGTTGTCGGGGCGGGCGGCAGCGCCCCGGTCGGGAACTTCGGGCCCGGCACCGCCAGCACCTGCGGCGCTGGCAGCGCGCCCACCCCGAGCCCCGCGAGAGCCTGGTCGGTCTGCGGACCGACCAGGCAGAGCAGCGCCCAGTCCGCCCCAACGTCGGCCAACTCGACCCGCATCAGGAAGCGCATCCGGGACAGGAACTCCAGCAGCGCCCCGGCCGTGCCCGGCTCCACGTCGAGCCACGTGGTCGCCCCGTCGTCGGTCAGCACCGCATGGTGCTCGACCTGCCCGTGCGGGGAGAGGACCAGCAGTTCGGTCCCGGCCAGGGCCGCGGGCACCGGGGCGAGCGCGGTCAGGTGCTGCGTGGTCAGACTGTGCAACCAGGTCAGCCGATCCTCGCCGGCAATGGCCAGCACCCCGCGGTGCGAACGGTCGACCAGGCCCACCGCCTCGGCCAGTAGCCGCTGCTCGCGCATCGGGTCGCCGTAGTGGGCCACGGCCGGCGCGTCCGGACTGGCCGGGTCGAGCGCGCCGACCAGCACCGCCGTCACGGCTGGGCCTGCACTCGGGACTCCACATCGGACACCGCGTCAGCCTCCACATCGGACTCCAGCTCGGGATCGTCGGTACCGGCGCAGCGGCGGCACAGTCCGAAGAGCGCCACGTGCCCGACGTCGACGAGGAAACCGCGGCTCTGCGCCAGTGTGCCGACCAGCCCGTCGAGCACCGACGGCGACACCTCCTCGACCGCGCCGCAGCGCTTGCAGACCAGATGCAGGTGCTGCTCCTCGCCGACGGCATGGTACGTCGGTGCCCCGTGCGACAGGTGGGCATGGGTGACCAACCCGAGCTCCTCGAGAAGTTCGAGGGTGCGGTACACCGTGGTGATGTTGATGCCGGCGGCGGTCCGGGCCACCGCGGCGTGCACCTGGTCCGGGGTCGCGTGACCGAGCCGGTACACCGCCTCCAGCACGAACTGGCGCTGCGCGGTCAACCGCAGCCCGCGGGCCCGCAGCACATCGGCGAGGGACAAGGTAGCCACCCGACGATCGTAGGCGTGTCCGGATAGGCTGCGCCCCATGGCACGTGTCCTTGCTCTGCTCGGCATCGGGGTGGTCCCCGCCGATACCCCGGTGCTGCGCGCCGACGACCTGGGTTCGCTGCGCGGCGACGGCGTCTTCGAGACGCTGCACGTACGCCAGGGGCAGCCCTGGCTGCTCGACGAGCACCTGGCCCGGATGGCCGACTCCGCCGAGCGCCTGGAGATCGCCCTGCCGCCCCGCGACGCGCTGGCCGCGCTGGCCGGGCAGGCCTGCGCCGGGTGGCCTGCCGAGGAGGAGGGCGCGCTGCGGCTCGTCTGCACCCGCGGACCCGAGCACGGCGGGGGCCCGGTCACCATGTACGCCAGCATCGACAGCGTCTCGGCGGCGCTGCGCCAGGCCCGTACGGATGGGGTCACTGCGCTCTTCGCCGAGCTGGGTGTACCGGTCGGGTTGCGCGCGAAGGCCCCGTGGCTGCTCGGCGGTACCAAGACACTGTCGTACGCGATGAACCTGGCCTGCCTGCGCTGGGCTGCCGCACAGGGCGCCGACGAGGTGCTGTGGACCTCGTCCGAGGGGTACGTGCTGGAGGCGCCGACCGCGTCGCTGGTCTGGCTCACCGACGGCGCACTGTGCACCGTCCCGGCCGAGGAGACCGGAATCCTGCCCAGCACCACCGCGGCGTGGCTGTTGGAGCACGCCGCCGAGCTGGGTCTGCGGGCCGAGCGGCACCTGGTCCGCCCGGCCGAACTGCACCTGGTCGACGGGGTGTGGCTGGCGTCGTCGGTCCGCGGCCTGGTCGAGGTGCGCTCGCTGGACGGCGAGTCGCTCAGCCTGTCCCCGGAGACGACCCGGCTGCAGAAGCTGCTCGGCCACTGAGCTCCGGCAGGCCCGGTGCGGGCTGACCGTCCGGTGCGGTCAGGCGATCCGCCGGATCAGGCGACCCGTTCCAGACGGGCCGAGAGGTGCGGCGTGATGCCGTGGCCGACCGCCGCCATGTCGTACGCGTAGAGCAGTGCACCGTCGACGATGCCGTACAGCCGGTGCCCCGCGGTCACCTCCTTGGCGGTGGCGGTACGCACCACCGCATCGGTGGCGATCTCCAGCTGCAGGCCGTTGAGGCGGCCCAGGTACAGCTCCAGGAATCCGGTCGGCTGGGCCAGCAGGACCTCCACGTCGTCGGTAGCCCTGCCGTCGACCTGCACCGGGCGCCACCAGCCGACCTCCCGGCTGCTCGGGCGGATCGGTGTACCGTCCGGCTCGATCAGCCACGACCGCGCCTGGTAGCTCAGAAACGGCCGGCCGTCGTGGCTGAACCGGAGCTCCTGCGCGTAGGGGAAGTCCTTCTCCAAGGTCGGGTACCCACCCTGGCCGCGGCCGCGCCACACGCCGAGGAAGGGCAGCAGGCCGAGCAGTGCCGGGTGCAGGTCCGGGCCGGAACGCACGTCCACGGTCTCGTCGAAGGGGTACTCCGACACCGGCGTACCCCCCATCCAGACCGGGTTCACGTCACTCTCGCTCACCAACGCCCCCTTGACACGCGTACCGCCAGATAGACCAGCGCACCGGCGAGTGCGCCGAAGCCGGCCACCAGCAGGCTCACGAATCCGATCTCGGTCACCACAACGGGACATCCTATGCCGCACCCCACGGTGAGCCCGGTTGGTCATAGGATGCCCGGTATGGCTCGTACTCTCGTCGTCAAAGCCACCGCTGGCGCCGACGCGCCTGAGCGGTGCGCCCAGGCATTCACCGTCGCCGCCACCGCGGTCGCCGCTGGCGTACCGGTTTCGCTGTGGCTCACCGGCGAGTCGAGCTGGTACGCCCTGCCCGGCCGGGCCGCCGAGTTCGAGTTGGCGCATTCGGCAGCACTGGCCGACCTGCTCGCCGCGATCCTTGCCGGTGGCGCGGTCACCCTCTGCACCCAGTGCGCGGCGCGGCGCGGCATCACCGCCGCGGACGTCCTCGACGGGGTACGCATCGCCGGTGCGGCCACCTTCGTCGCGGAGTGCCTCGCCGACGGCGCCCAGGCGCTGGTCTACTGAGCTGGTCGGGACCGGCCTCAGCGGGCACAGCCGGTGGTGGCGGTGACCAGGACCGCGCCGTTGCGGGCGCGCACGGCAATGCCGGTCGCGCCACTGCGATACGCGTACAGCTCCGGCCGGGCCACCACCGGCGCCGGGTCGCCGAGTACCCCGGGGGGCGCGGCGTGCAGCGCCTCCACCAGCGAGTTCGGAGCGCTGCCGGCCGGACCCTCGGCCTCGATCGTCCACACGGCACCACCACCGGCACACGGCACCCGGTACCCGCGCCACTGGGCCTGCGGCAGGCCGAGCACCGAGAGCACCGCCTGCGCCGGGCCCACCCCCTGCGCCGGCTCGGCGCCCGGGACTGCACCCGCCGACGGCCGGCATCCCGTGTCGGCCACCAGCCGGACCTGACCGGGGGCGACGGTACCGCCGACGATCGACACGTAGTTTCCGGCGTCCGCGGACAACGGCGTACCGGCCAGCCGGTGGTTGAGCTGGGCCCGGTAGCGGGCCGGCAGCCCGGCCACGATCCGGTCGAGCAGTGCGTCCTCGGTACCGGGCGTGGTGAAGAACCGCACCTCGCGCTCGTACCGCTGGCCGTGGCGGATCAGGGTGATCCGGCAGTCGTCGTCGGTTCGGGTGTACCCACCGATGGCGGCCACCGCCGTGGGGCCGTCGCCGGCCGTGACGAGATCAGCCACCGCGGTGTCCACAGTGGGCAGTGCCTGGGCGATCATGGTCTGCGCCCGCAGTGTCGTGCCGCCGGTCCAGACGGCGCACAGCGCCGCCGCGATGACGACAACGGCCCAGAGCGAGGTACCACCGACGAGCAGCCGCCGCCGCCGGGAGCGGGTACCGTCGATCGTCACGCCGCCATGGTGGCAGGCCGGCGGCGGAGCGTGGCGCCCAGGGCGGCACCCCGCAACCCCGGACGCGCAGCGCGGCAAACGGCTGCACCCCGTGACCCCGGACGCGCAGCGCAGCAAACGGCTGCGCCCCGCCCCCCGATGTGCAGGGACGGGGCGCAGCCGCACTTGGTCGTCAGGAGCCGACGGTGAGCGCCACCTCGTTGATTCCGCGGTTGGCAGCCACCGTGGCGTCACCGTTGCCCTCGCGGGACAGCGCCCGCAGCGTCCACGTACCGGGCGCGGCGAAGAACCGGAACCCGCCGGCCGGTGAGGTCACCACCTCGGCGGTGAACTCACCCGTGGCGTCGAGCAGCCGCACGTACGCCCCGGCAACCGGGCCGCCGCTGCCTTTCACCACGCCGGTGATCACGGTTTCCTTCTCCACGTCCACTGAGGCCGGCATCGGCGCGGCCTGGTCCGGTGCAGCGCATCCGGAAGAGTCGACAGACATTGCGATCCCCTCTCAGGCCTGACCGGGCTCGTCGCCGATTGCGACCGGCACGCCAACCAGCGAGCCGTACTCGGTCCAGGAGCCGTCATAGTTGCGTACGTCGGTGTGGCCGAGCAACTCCTGCAGAACAAACCAGGTGTGCGACGAGCGCTCACCGATCCGGCAGTACGCGATCGTCGCCTTGCCGTCTTCGAGCCCGGCCTCGGCGTAGAGTGCCCGCAGGTCGTCGTCGGACTTGAAGGTGCCGTCCTCGTTGGCCGCCTTGCTCCACGGCACGCTCAGCGCGGTGGGGATGTGCCCCGGGCGCTGCGCCTGCTCCTGCGGAAGGTGGGCCGGGGCGAGCAGCCGGCCGGCGTACTCATCCGGCGAGCGCACGTCGACCAGGTTCTGGGTACCGATCGCGGCCACGACCTGGTCGCGGAAGGCCCGGATCGACAGATCCTGGTCCTGCGCGCTGTAGCTGGTGGCCGGCCGGGAGACCGCATCCTTGGAGAGCGGACGGTTGTCCAGCTCCCACTTCTTGCGGCCCCCGTCGAGCAGCCGCACGTCACGGTGGCCGTACAGGCTGAAGTACCAGTACGCGTAGGCGGCGAACCAGTTGTTGTTGCCGCCGTACAGCACCACGGTGTCGTCGTTGCCGATACCCCGGGCCGACAGCAGCGCCTCGAACTGCGCCTTGCTCACGAAGTCCCGGCGGATCGGATCCTGCAGGTCCTTCTTCCAGTCAATCTTCACAGCGCCCTCGATGTGTCCGCCGTCGTAGGCGGACGCGTCCTCGTCAACTTCGACGAAGACGACACTGGCGGCGCCGATGTTCTCCTCGGCCCAGCTGGCCGAGACGAGTACGGTGTCGCGACTCATACGACAAACTCCCTCTGGATAGGTCGGTTGAAGCCGTGGCGCGGTGGTCAATCGCACCCAGCGCACGACTCCTGGAACAGTTCACACGGGTACACCGATAACGGCGGCGCGAAGAACGAGAAACGAGCACGCGAACCCCGCCGTCGGCGGGGCAGCCCAGTCAGGACAGCCCCGTCAGCGAGGCGGGGGACACAGGCAGGCGGCCACGCGGCACAGGTCGACCGCGCGCCTCTTGGTGAGCAGCGTGCTCATGGCTCGGCAGCTTAGCATCAGTACGCCGGTCCGCCCAGGCCACGGCCCAATTCCCGGGATGCGTCAGCCGGCCAGGACGACCTGCCGGGCGAGGGCGGTGACAGTGATTCCGGCACTGGTCGTCCGCACGTCGGAGATCTCCGGCTGGTACGGCAGCACCGGAAGCTTGATCTCCCCGGAGAGGTACTGCACATAGGCCTGCGCCAGTCCCGAGACGCTCGCCGGGATGCCGTCGCCCTTGACCACGATCCGGGTGAGCTGGAGCCGGATCTTGCCGCTGCTGAATGCCACGGTGCCCGTGGCGACCAGCGTCAGCTGCCGGCCGGCGAGCGTCGCGGGCGCGGTCAGCTGGACCTCGCCGTTGACGTAGCTGAGCTGCACCGACGACGGATCCACGCCGGTCGCGCCGGCCATGTCGAGCAGCGTGCTGACCGACTGCCAGCTGAGCTCGGCGGTACCGGTGATCTTGTCTGCGATGACCCGTCCCTGGTGTGACGTGATCACCTCCAGCGGGGCGGTCACGTCGGTGGCGTCCAGGGTGAGCCGCTGCAGCTGTACCCCACCGACCCGCGGCTGCGGCACCGCGATGGTGATCCCGTCGTACCGGCCGCGCAGAACCTGGGTCAGGAACGGGAAGCCACGCACGCTGACCTCCGGCGGCCCCGCCGAGGCGACGTTGCGGGCGGCCATCTCCTTCGCGACCTGACCGGAGATGACACTCTCGGCGGCCGAGGCGGCGACCCGGTCGGCCACCACCAGCAGGCCACCGAGTAGCACCACCAGCACCGTGAGCACCACTGCGGTCTTGCGGCCTCGTCCAGCCACGGTCCGTCCTCCCCAGAACGTCGATCTTCTTGAACGGCACTACAGGAACGGCACCACCACGAGTGCGCTCGCCGCGTACGCGACCGGCGCGGCGAAGGCGATGGCCCCCAACGGGCCCTGCATGTGCCGCAACACCCACAACCGCGGCGGGGTACCGAGAGGCTGCCGGCCCGCCTCCGCATAGCCGACCGACAGGTCGACCACCACCGCCACCACCGCGATGACCAACCCGGCGATCGTGGTACGCGACACGATCAGCGGGAAGAACCGCGCACCGGCCCAGGCGGCCGCCGCGGCGCCGGCCATCGCGCCGAGCACGACCCCGGCGCCGCCGCGCGGCACCTGCGGCGCCAGCCGCGGCAGCGGCGCGACGATGTCGGTGACCCGGGCCACCACCACGCCGACGCCCGCGGCGGCCAGGCAGGCGACGATCACCTGGGCACCGCCGGGGTGGCGTTTCAGCACGATCAGGGTGGCGAAGGCCACCACGCCCAGGACCATCACCAGCGTGGAGGCCAGGGACTCGGTCACCCGGATCCGCCCGGCCGGGCGGCTGAGCTGACCGACCACGCCGGCGACAAAGGCCGCCGCGGTCACGTAGGCCAGCGGCGCGAGCGAGGCCGGATTGGTGAAGAGCGCAGCACCGTCGGCGGCGAGTGCGGCGGCGGCCGCCACCCCGCTCACGACCCGGGGTGCGGGCGGCCGGCTGGCCACCGTCCAGGCGAGCACGAACAGCGCCTGTGCGCCGAGGATGACGGTCACGTAGTAGAGCTTGTCGGTCTGCGCCCCGACGACGAGGCCAACCGTCAGGAGCACAGCGAAGCCGGCGATCAACGCGGAGAGCGTCCGGCGCACCGGGACGACCGGGATCTCGCGCTCCGGCTCGAGATCGTCATCCAGCTCCGGGGCGGGACCCCGGCCATCGCGCGGACTCTCATCGCCCGGACCCGGACCGCGCCTCGGCGGGCCCGTCGGACGACCGCCCGGTCCACCCGCGCCACCGCCGCCAGCACCGGGACGACCCCCCGGGCGACCACCCGGGCCGCCACCACCCGGGCCGCCACCACCCGCGCCGCCACCACCCGGGCTGTCCGGGAGCGGGCGCTGCGGTTCGGCGGAGCGGCGACGCGGCGGGTCACGGCGGGGGTTCTCGCCGAAGAGCGCCGCCGGGTCCAACGGCGCGGGGCGGCGGGCACCGCGGCTACGCCGCGGCTCGTCGCGGGTACCGTCGTCAGCGCGCGGGGGTCCAGGCACACCACGATCGTGCCAGAGCGTGGCCAGCGCGGTGAACCCCGGCCGGTGGCCAACCGGTGCCCACCGACCCGGCAGCGGTGCCCAGCCGAAGCGGTGATCATTGGACCGACCTGCGGAATACTCCTGTATCGTCGGTACCTACCCCCGTCAGCGACGCCGGGCCCGACGCTCAAGGCTGACCGCCACCGCGCCGGCCGCCCAGCCAAGAGTCTGGCCCACATGGCTACGCCAGACGGCCCAGCTGACTTGGCGCGCGCCGCAGAGACGGAAGGTGACGCGTGGAGATCCTGCTGTTGACCGGCGCAACCGCCGGCCAGATCGCCCTACCCGCTCTCGACCTACTGCCACATGCGGTCCGCACCGCCCCACGCGACGTACGCATGCTCGTCGCCGGGCCCAGCCCGGACGTCGTCCTCGTCGACGCGCGCACTGAACTCGCCGACGCCCGTTCCACCTGCCGGATGCTGCACGCGACCGGCCTGGGCATGCCGCTGCTCGCGGTACTCACCGAGTCCGGCCTGGTCGCGGTGCACGCCGACTGGGGCGTGGACGACGTGTTGCTGGCCACCGCGGGACCGGCCGAGGTCGAAGCGCGACTCCGGCTGGCGGTGGGGCGACTCACCCAGGCCACCGCGAGCAGCGCCAACGGGCTGATCAAGGCCGGCGAGCTGACCATCGACCCGGACACCTACGCCGCGAAGCTCAAGGGACGCCCGCTCGACCTCACGTACAAGGAGTTCGAACTGCTGAAGTTCCTCGCCCAGCACCCGGGCCGGGTCTTCACCCGCGACCAGCTGCTGCGCGAGGTGTGGGGGTACGACTACTTCGGCGGTACCCGCACGGTCGATGTACACGTCCGGCGGCTGCGCGCCAAGCTCGGCTCGGAGTACGAGTCGATGATCGGTACGGTGCGCCAGGTCGGGTACAAGTTCGTGGTGCAGGTCACCCGCACACTCGCCGAACCCGCCGGCGACGAGCTGCCCGAGTACTCCCGCTGAGGCGCGCAGACCGGCTGGACCAGCGCGAGGTCGCCGAGGTTCTGGAGCTGACGCATGCCGCCAGCGACGCCGACGGGGCGTACCCGCTCTCCGAACACGTCGTGCTGCACCTGCGCCACGGCGGCGACCAGCGCGCGGTGCACCTGCTGATCCGCGCCGGCGACACCGGGGCCACCGTCGGGCCGGACTCCGCGGGCGACTCCAGAGCCACCGTCGGGCCGGACCGCGGGGGTGCCGTCGGGCCGGACCGCGGGGGTTCCGGGCAGCTGGTCGGCTATGCGCACGTCGACACCACCGACCCGGTCGAGGGCGCCTCGGCCGAGCTCTGCATCCATCCGATGTACCGCCGCCGCGGGCTGGGCCGGGCGCTGCTGACCGAGGCGATGGCGGTCGCCCGGGGTACCGGCCAGCTGCGGCTGTGGGCGCACGGTGATCACCCGTCGGCGACGGTACTCGCGCTGTCGCTGGGCTTCGAGCGCTGGCGGGTGCTGTGGCAGCTGCGCCGCTCGCTGTACGCGCCGGTACCCGCGCCGCAGCTGCCGCCCGGGGTACGGCTGCGCCAATTCCGGCCCGGCGAGGACGACGAGGCCTGGCTGGCGCTCAACGCCGAGGCCTTCACCCACCTGCCGGACCAGGGCGGCTGGACCCGCAAGGATCTGCAGCTGCGGCTCAGCGAGCCGTGGTACGACCCGGAAGGCTTCCTGCTGGCCGAGCGCTCGCCCGGCTCAGCGCCCACCGCGCCCGGCTCAGCGCCCGCCGCGGCCGGCTCAGCGACCGGCGGGGCCGGCGGGGCCGGCGGGGAGCTGCTCGGGTTCCACTGGACGAAGGTGCACGGCGCGCCACACGCCCACCCGTCGTCCGTGGGTACCGCCACACACGCCCACGATCCGATCGGTGAGGTGTACGTACTCGGCATCTCCCCCGCGGCCCGCGGCACCGGCCTGGGTACCGCGCTGACCCTGGCGGGCCTGCGCCACCTGCGCGCCCGTGGGCTGGACCAGGTGATGCTCTACGTCGACGAGGCCAACCCCCGGGCGATCAGCCTGTACCAGCAGCTCGGCTTCGCCAACTGGTCGACCGACGTCTGCTTCCGCCGAGCCGGGTAGCTCCCCCGGGCCGCCGAGCCGGGTGCCGGCCCCGTCACCGGTAACACCCGAGCTGTTCACCGGTCGTTCACCCGTGGCGGGGGGCTCGGCAACCTCATACTCCTAACTTCAGCCGCAGTTGGTACCACCAACTCCACGCCCCGGCCGTCTTCGCAGCTGGGCAGGGTGTGGATCCGGCAAGATCCGAAAGGAACCCAGTGAAGCTGAAGCGGTACGGCATCATGGCCGGCCTCGCGCTGACCGCGACTGTCGCGCTCTCCGCGTGCGGCTCGGACAACAACGCCCCGGCCACCAATACGTCGAGCGCATCTAAGGTCGACTGCGTTTCGGGCAAGCTGGCGGCGGCCGGGTCGTCCGCGCAGAAGAACGCCATGGACGAATGGATCAAGGCGTACCAGCTCCAGTGTTCCGGGGCCACGATCGAGTACAACCCGAGCGGCTCGGGCGCCGGTATCACCGCGTTCGCCGGTGGCACCGTGGACTTCGCGGGCTCCGACTCGGCGCTGAAGGACGGCGACGAGCAGACCCGGGCCGACGCGCGCTGCAGGACCGGCAAGGCGATCAACCTGCCGATGGTCACCGGCCCGATCGCGGTCGTCTTCAACCTGGACGGCGTCAAGGAGCTCAAGCTCAAGCCGGCCACCATCGCGAAGATCTTCGCCGGTACCGCCCCCACCTGGGACGACGCAGCGATCAAGGCCGACAACCCGGGCGTGACCCTGCCGTCCACCCCGATCCTGGCGGTCCACCGCTCGGACTCCTCGGGTACCACGGACAACTTCACCAAGTTCCTCGCCGCCACTGCCGGCTCGGACTGGACGTACGCCAACGACAAGGCGTGGAAGGCCCCGGGCGGGCAGGGCCAGCAGGGCTCGGACGGCGTCGCCGACGCGGTGAAGAAGACCGCCGGCACAATCGGGTACGTCGAGTGGTCCTTCGCGACCAACAAGAGCCTGAACATCGCGAAGGTCGGCAACGGTGCGGGCGAGTTCGCCACGCTGACCGCCGATTCCGCGAGCAAGACCGTGGCCGGTGCCCCGGTCACCGGCACCGGCAACGACCTCAAGCTGAAGATCGACTACAACACCAAGGAGGCCGGCGCCTACCCGGTCGTCCTGGTGACCTACGAGATCGTCTGCGAGAAGGGCACCCCGGCCGACAAGCTGCCGCTGCTGAAGTCCTTCCTGAAGTACACGGTCGGCGCCGACGGCCAGGCATCGCTCACTTCGCTGGGGTACGCGCCCCTGCCCGCCAGCCTCCGTGGCAAGGTGGAGTCCGCCATCAACAGCCTGGCCTGACAAGGATCCTGACCGTGAGCCAACGCTCGCTCACTGACACCACCTCCGCCGGGGCACGTCCGCCCGGCGGAGGTGGTGCGCTCCCGCCCGGAGGCGGGCTCACCCGCCGCCGGCGTTTCGGCGCGGACACCCTGTTCCGGGCCGCGGTCACCTCGGCCGGCAGCACGGTACTGCTGGTTATCGTGGCGATCGCCACCTTCCTCGTCGTGCAGTCGCTGCCCGCACTGCGCCGCAACAGCGCCAACTTCTTCAGCTTCCACCAGTGGTTCCCGCAGGACGCGCCGCCCAGATTCGGCATCGCGGCCACCGCCTTCGGCACCGTACTCACCTCGGGGATTGCGCTGCTGCTCGCCGTACCGGTGGCGCTGGGCATCGCGCTCTGCCTCTCCCACTACGCGCCGAAGCGGATCGCCACCGGGCTGGGCTTCGCTGTCGACCTGCTCGCCGCCGTACCCAGCGTCGTCTTCGGCCTGTGGGGGCGGGAGTACCTGGCCCGCCCGGTCGCCGACCTGTCGGCCTGGCTGCACTCGAACCTGGGCTGGCTGCCGCCTTTCTCCAGCAAGGGCCCGTACGTCAACTCGGTCCTGCTCGGCTCTCTCGTCCTGGCGATCATGATCCTGCCGATCGTCACCTCATTGTCCCGAGAGGTCTTCCAGCAGACACCGTCACCGAACGAGGAGGCGGCGCTGGCGCTGGGCGCGACGAAGTGGGAGATGGTCCGCACCGCGGTCCTCCCGTACGGCCGCGCCGGCGTCATCGCCTCGGTGATGCTCGGCCTTGGCCGGGCACTCGGTGAGACCATCGCGCTGGCCCTGACCCTGGGCAACACGTACCTGATCAGCTTCGACCTGCTGGGTTCGGGCGGGGTCACCATCGCGTCGAACATCGCCAACAGCTTCGGCGAGGCGTCGGACCCGACCAGCAGGGGCGCTCTCATCGCCTCAGGTCTGGTGCTCTTCGCGATCACCCTCGTGGTCAACGTGACGGCCCGGGCGATCGTCTTCCGGCGGCGCGAGTTCACCGGCAGCACCACATGAGCGAGCGGCTGGGGACCATCGCCGGGCTGCGGACGAAACGGCTGCCCGGCTGGGCGGTGCCGGCGCTGGCGGCCGGCGGGCTGGCGGTCGCCTGGCTCATCGTGTACCTGCCCGGTACCGGCGGAGCTGTGCTCACCGGGGTCTGTGCCGCGTTGCTCTTCCTGGCGGCGCTCGTCGGCGTGTCCGTGGCCGTGGAGGGGCGCCGGGCCGCCACCGACCGGGCCGCCACCGCGCTCATCTACGCGGCGTTCCTGCTCGCCCTGGCGCCACTCGCCGCCGTGGCATACACCCTGCTCGCCAAGGGCGCGACCCGGATGAGCGGAGACTTCCTCACCCATTCCATGCGCAACATCGGCGGGCGCGACGCGGGCGGCGGCGCGTACCACGCCATCCTCGGTACCCTCGAACAGGCCGGTATCGCGACCCTGATCACGGTGCCGCTCGGCATCGCCGGCGCGATCTACATCGTGGAGTACGGCCGCGGCGCGCTGGCCACCGCGATCCGCTTCTTCGTCGATGTCATGACCGGCATCCCGTCGATCGTCGCCGGCCTGTTCATCCTCGCCTTCTGGGTCCAGCTGGTGTCGCCGCTGTTCACCGCGGACCATCAGCCGGAGTTCTCCGGCTTTGCCGCGGCGCTGGCGCTGTCCGTGCTGATGCTGCCGACCGTGGTCCGCTCGTCCGAGGAGATGCTCCGGCTGGTACCGGCGACGTTGCGCGAGGGCGCGTACGCCCTGGGCGTGGCCAAGTGGAAGACGGTCCTGCGGATCGTCCTGCCCACGGCGGCGCCCGGCATCGTCACCGGCGTGATGCTCGCCATCGCCCGGGCCTGCGGCGAGACAGCGCCGGTGCTGCTCGTGGCCGGGGCGAGCGCGTCGATCAACTCCAACCCGTTCGCCGGCCAGCAGCAGGCTCTGTCGATCTACATTTACCAGCAGGCAAAGGACTCGTCGATCTACGCGCCGCCGCGCGCCTGGGCGGCGGCGCTGACCCTGGTGGTGCTGGTGCTCGCCCTGACCGTCGCGGCAAAGCTGCTCGCCCGGCGCAGCAAACTCGCCCGCTGAGAACCCCGGAGACCCTCATGGCCAAGCGCATCGAAGCCGTCAACGTCTCGGCGTACTACGGCTCGTTCCGCGCCATCGACGGCATCACCATGACCGTCGAGCCGAAGGCCGTGACGGCGCTGATCGGCCCCTCCGGCTGTGGCAAGTCGACCTTCCTGCGCTCGATCAACCGGATGCACGAGGTGATCCCCGGGGCCCGGCTGGAGGGGCGACTGCTCATCGACGGGCAGAACATCTACGACCGCGACATCGACGTCACCGCGGTACGCCGCATGATCGGTATGGTCTTCCAGCGACCGAACCCGTTCCCGACGATGAGCATCTACGACAACGTGGTGGCCGGGCTACGCCTCGGCGGCCTGCGCAAGAAGGCCCTGCTGGACGAGGCGTGTGAGAAGGCGCTGGTGAGCGCGAACCTCTGGGAGGAGGTACGCAACCGGCTGAAACGACCAGGCGCGGGGCTCTCCGGCGGCCAGCAGCAGCGGCTGTGCATCGCCCGGGCGATCGCGGTCGAGCCACAGGTGGTCCTCATGGACGAGCCGTGTTCGGCGCTCGACCCGATCTCCACGCTGGCCATCGAAGATCTGATCACGCAGCTGAAGAACCAGTACACGATCGTGATCGTCACGCACAACATGCAGCAGGCGGCCCGGGTGTCTGACCGGACCGCGTTCTTCTCCATCGACTCCACTGGCGAGCCCGGGCGCCTCATCGAGTACGACGACACCGCAAAGATCTTCACGAACCCGTCAGTCAAGCGCACCGAGGACTACATCACCGGCCGCTTCGGCTAACCCCCGGCCTGCCCCCCGCCCCCTCCCCCCTACCCCCAAGGCCTGCCCCGGATCTTGGACGCTCAGGCAGGCCATGGGCTGTCCACGCGTCCAAGATCCGGGAGAGGGGTGGGGGTTCGGTTCAACCTCGGGTTGGCGACTCCAGCAGCCCCGCCGAGCGCATCGCGGCAGCCAACGTGGCCGCGGCCGCGCCGGACGCGGCGGCTCCTGCCTCCGCGGCGAGCGTCGCCGCGGACACGCCACCAGTCCCGGCGGCCTCCGCCGCGCGCCGCGCCCCGGCCGGCCGGCGTCCTTCGGCAGTACCCCACGCTGCCGCGGTACCCCAGGTCTGGGGTGAAGGCCACGCCTCCGCCCACGACCCGGCAACCCAGGGCCAGGCAACCCAGGGCCCGGCCTGCGCCGGCTGAGCCTGTGGCGTCAGCCCGACAGCGAGCAGGGCGTCCGGAAGGCCGGCGCCGCAACGGTTTTCGTCGTCGCTGACGACCGGACGGCAACTGGCCCGGATGATCTGGGCCAGCCGGTCCACCCGGGCCGGCCCACGGAACCGGTACTCGTACTGAAAATCGGGATGGTGGGCGAAGACCAGCGCGGCGAGCGCCGACACGTAGCTGGCGGCGACCGCGGTACCGTCGGCCGGTGCGTAGCCCTCCGGGGAGGCCGCGGAGATGATCGCGACTCCCGGTGCGCACACGTCGACCTCAGGCCCGGAGCAGCTGAACCGGGCGGCGAAGTACCCCTCCGGCGAGGGTACGCCGGCGATCTGGGTCGCTGGGAAGCTGTCCGGCGGGTACGTGCCGAGCCTGCCGATCGCGGATACCGCGAGGACGTTCGACAGCGCAGCCGGGAACTGCACCGGCCCGCCCGAGTCGCCGGCGCCCGCGATGCACGCGATCCCGGCCTGGCGTGCCTGCTCGATCTTGTACGCGACCAGTGCGGATACCTGGTCGCTGCCCACCCCGAGGTCGATGACGTCCACCTGGTGGGTGATGCAGTAGTCCAGGGCTTCGATGAGATCGCTGAACCGGCCGCCCGGCAGCACCTTGCAGACGTGCAGCTCGACATCGGGGACGACGCCGACGACCCCCCTGCCGTTGTCGAGCCCGGCGATGATCGCGGCGTACCGGGTGCTCCGGCCGATGAGATCCTCGCCCCAGGACTTGTCGTCCTGGCCCACCACGTTGATTCCGCCAGCGATGCGGTCGGCGAGGTCGGGATGCGAAACATCCACCCCGGAGCCCACGATGGCGATCTTCACGCCGTGTCCCCGGTAGGTGGGTGGCAGCCGGTCGAACGCCATCGCCCGGTTGGCCCACGACTCCACCAGGTGCTCCGTCGCGTGCTCGGCCACACCCGAACCGGCGCCCGCACCCGCGGCTGAACCCGCGGCTGCGCTACCGGCCCACAGCCGCCGGCACACGACCACGTTCGGCTCGGTACTGGTCAGCAATGGCCGGCCCAGCCAGGCGCTCCAACAGCCGGTGCGCGGCCGGACGTACACCCCGCGGATCAGGTCCACGGAATCTGCCGGTACCGCCACCTCGACAGTGCCGTCGACGGCGGTGACTCCGACCGCCGGGTAGAGGCCCCCGACGACCTGGACCACCGCGCCGGCCAGCTCCTCGCCATGGTCGTTCTCGACCCGGAACGTCAAGGGGATGGTCTCCCCCAGCGTGCCGGCGCCGGTGTCGCCGGGTGCGGCGGCCGGCAGTTGCTCGCCGTGCCGTAGCAGCTGGTCGACCTCGACATGTATGTCCGGCCTGGTGGCCAGTGCCATCGCCCGGTCCGCCGCCAGCTCGACGACGGCGACCGGCGGGGCCGCCGCGAGCGGAGCCTGGCCGAACTGAGCCTGGCCGGCCCCGCCGAACGGGGCTGCGGGCACCTGGTCGGTGCTGCGAACCACCCGGACGACGTGAACCTCGGGATCCCTGCCCAGCTGGTCGATGATCGTCTCGCCGGCGAGACCCGGCCCGGCCATCACACCCGGGGCCATCACACCCGGGGCCATCCCACCCGGGGACATCATCGCCGGGGCGACCAGACAGCGTTCGGCCCGCGGGCGGTCCGCCGGACGGATCCGGGGTGCTGGCTCAGCACGGCCCCGTTCGGGCCGGCCGGCCTCGGCGGTCTCGCGCTCGACCGACTCTTCCGATGGTTCCTCGGGTGTCTCCTGCCCGCGGCGCGGCCCCCGGCCGCGGGGGTCCGGGCTTCGTTCTGCCATCTCCTGAATCCTCTCCGCTTGGGTTTGACGCTTGTGGGGTTTGACGCTTGTGGGGTTTGACGCTTGTGGGGTTTGACGCTGGAGCGGGCTTCAGCCACCGAGGGCCGCGGGCCGCCGGTCAGGGGCGAAGCGTGCCGACCTGACCGGCGCGCCCGACGATGCCGCCGGTGCCGCCGGTGGTACGCCACCTCGACGCACCCCGGCCGCCCGGATGGCGTTACAGCGGTGGCAACGCGGGATAGGCCCACCGCGCCTGCCGGAGCACACCCATGACGGACTGGACCCGCTCTCGACAAGCCGGGTACTGCTGCGCTTCGTACAGCTGCACGGCAGTGACCAGCATCGGTACCACTGCCGACACCTGTGGCACGGCGGCGGCCGCGGCATCGAGCCAACGGTAGAGGTGCTGGAGCAGCGCCGCGGCCTGCTGGCGCATCGCCTCCTCGACCAGAGGTTGGCGGACCGCGGACGGCGTCGCCCGCTCCGCCCGGGACGGGGCGTCGAACGGCCGCGCGATCACAGCCGGCGCGCCGCCGGCGGCGTACGTGGTCACGTCATGCGCCGTAGGTGCCGTACTGCTGCCACAGCTGCGGAATCCCCTGCTGCGGGGCGAACTGGCCGAAGCCGAAGGTCTGCTGCTGAGGCTGCTGGCCGTACCCCCACTGCTGCAGCGCCGGGTGACGCGCGGCCACGATGGTCCGGATCGCCTGCAGAACCTCCTCCGGGTTGGACTGCTGCTGCTGCATCCCGTAGCCCAGCTGCGGCTGACCGACGCCCAGCTGCGGCTGGCCGTACCCGAGCTGGTGCAGCTGCGCCAGGAACGGGTGACGCGCGAGCACGATGGTCCGGATCGCCTGCAGAACCTCTTCCGGGTTGGACTGCTGCTGCATCCCGTAGCCCGCCTGCGGCTGGCCGTAGCCCATCTGCGGCTGGACGAAGCTCGCCTGTGGCTGGCCGTAGCCGAGCTGGTGCAGCTGCGCCAGGAACGGGTGGCGCGCGAGCACGATGGTCCGGATCGCCTGCAGAACCTCCTCGGGGTTGGCCTGGGTGGTCGGGGCGTACGCAGCGGTTGTCATGATCCGCCCTCCTCCGCATCCGATCTCATCGGACGGTCGTCCGACGTACTTGGACGCTACGCCGGAGTGCCTTGCCCGGCAACGCGTACGGCGACCTTGGCGCACCGTGCAAGAGGTAACGTTTGTGACCGGTACAGCGATCACGATCATTGAGGCAGCCGCATGAACGCTCTGCAGGAACTCATCCGTACCCGGATGACCGAGCGTCGCTGGTCGTACGCTGATGTCGCCCGCCGCGGCGGACTCCCGCGCTCCACCGTGCATCACCTGGCCAGCACCGACGAACTGCGCCGGCCACCGCATCCGACGACCCTGGAGGGTCTCGCCCAGGGTCTGGACCTGCCGCTCGACACGGTGCGGGCCGCCGCCGCCGCGGCGGCGGGTCTCACCGCATGGAAAGAACCGACAGCCGACCCCGAGACGCTGGCGCTCGTCGCTGCGTTGTCCCAGCTGAGTCTCCAGGATCGGCGGCACGTCCTGGCACTGGTCCGGTCACTGCTGAGGGTGGACGGGCCGGCCTGAGCCCCGGACGCCGGTCAGCCGAAGATCGGGCGTACCACGAACGACGCCAGCGCAGCGATCGCGGCGGCCGCCGGGAAGGTGAGCACCCAGGCCGTCATGATGGTGCCGGCCACCCCCCACCGCACCGCGGAGAGGCGCTTCGTCGCGCCCACCCCCATGATGGCCGAGGTTATCGTGTGCGTGGTGGAGATGGGCAGACCCTTGAAGGCGGCCACATACAACACCACGCTCGCGGTGGTCTCGGCCGCGAAGCCCTGTGGCGGCCCGAGGTGGATGACCCGGCGTCCAAGGGTACGGATGATCCGCCAACCTCCGGCGTACGTGCCCAGCGCCAGTACGGCGGCGCTCAGCAGGTACACCCACAGCGGGATCCTGTCGCCGTGCTGGAACCCACCGGTGACCAGAGCCAACACGACAATGCCCATGGTCTTGGCGGCGTCCTGCATCCCGTGCCCGACCGCCATCGCGGTCGCCGAGAAGGTCTGCGCGTAGCGGAAACCACGGTTGAGCCGGCCCGGGTGGCCCCGGCGGAAGAGCCAGAGCACCACGAGCATCACCAGGTACCCGAGGAGCACACCGACCACCGGCGAAACCACCATCGGCAGCAGCACCTTGGAGTAGATCCCGGTCCAGAAGATCTGGCCCTGCGGGACGAAGAGGGTGGCCCCGACCAGCCCGCCGATGAGTGCGTGTGATGACGACGACGGGATCCCGAAGCGCCAGGTGACCAGGTTCCAGATGATGGCACCGATCAGCGCGGCGAGCACCACGCCCAGACCCTTCATTCCGCCGGGTGGGTTGATGATGCCTTTGCCGACGGTACTCGCGACTTTGCCGCCGAAGAAGGAGCCCACCAGGTTGCCGACCGCGGCGACCGCCAGCGCGATCCGGGGTGGCAGTGCCCGGGTGGAGACCGAGGTGGCGATGGCGTTCGCGGCGTCGTGGAAGCCGTTGGTGTACGTGAAGCCCATCGCGAACACGATGACCACGATGACGCCGAGGAGCGCACTGTCCACAGTGGTCAGGACTCCTTGACCGCGATGGTCTCGATGGTGTTGGCGATGTGTTCGAACGCGTCACAGGCCGCCTCCAGCTCGTCGGCGACCTCCTTCAGCTTCAGCACCGTCAGCGCGTCGTACTCACCGGAGAAGAGCCGGACCAGCAGCATCCGGTACGCCCGGTCGCCCTCGTTCTCCAGCCGGTTGCACTCGATCCAGTACTCCCGGAGGTTCTTCATGCTGCGCAGCCGGGGTACCGCCTCCGCGGTCAGCTTCGCCTGCTGGTCGAGTACGCCGACGAGCTCGTGCATCTCGCGGGGCAGTGCCGGCAGCCTGGTCAGCCCGTACAGGTACAGCAGGCTGCCGACGGCCTCCATGTGGTCCATCACGTCGTCGAGGTTGGAGCCCAACCGGTAGATGTCCTCCCGGTCGAACGGCGTGATGAACGCTGCGTTGATCTTGTTGAACAGCTCGTGGGTGATCGCGTCGCTGTCATGCTCGACCTCGACCAGCCGCTCGCTCACCGACTGCACATCGGCGCCGGGCAGCCCCAGCTCGGTGAGCAGCTCGGCACCCCGGACCAGGTTCGCCGCGGCCCGGCTGAAGTAGTCGTAGAAGGAGTCGTCGGTGGGGCGGAGCTTGAATCGCACGGCTGAATCCTCGCCAAGGGGGTCGACGGTGGTGCACGTGTGGTCTGCGGAAGGTACCCCACCAGGTCACACCCGGGTGGGCCGCCTCGTCCCTCTGTGGGGGATACCGTCAGTGCCCGGGAGTCAGGAGCAGACATGGCCGACGCGAACGCCTTCTCAGCACACCGCGACCACCTGACCGGGGTGGCGTACCGGATGCTGGGCAGCCGGGCCGACGCCGAGGATGCCGTCCAGGATGCCTGGCTGCGGTACGCCAACGCCGACCCAACGGCCGGTCCGGCCGGGATCGCGGACCTGCGGGCGTGGCTGACCACCGTCACCGCCCGGATCTGCCTGGACCAGCTGCGCTCGGCCCGGGTGCGCCGCGAGTCCTACGTGGGTCCGTGGCTGCCCGAACCGATCGTGCGGCGGCTGCCCGACGACTCCGGCCCCGCCGCGGCATTCCCGGACCCCGCCGAGCAGGCCACCCGCAGCGACGAGGTGGGCCTGGCCCTGCTCGTCGTGCTGGAACGGCTCAGCCCGGAGCAGCGGGTCGCCTTCGTGCTCCACGACGTGTTCGCGGTGCCGTTCGACGAGATCGCCCCGATCCTCGCCACCACCCCTGCCGCGGCGCGCCAGCTCGCGTCGCGGGCCCGCCGCGCGGTCGCCACGGACAGCGTGCGGCGTACCCCCGACCGCACGCAGCAGCTCGCGGTGCTCTCCGCGTTCCTCGCCGCGGCGCACAGCGGCGACATCGACGCCCCACGGAGAGTCCGGTCCGCAGCGCCAGCATCGTGCCGAAGTCGACGCACCACGAGCAGCCGACCACCGTGGCGACGCGGTGCACCACGATGTCGCGCAGCGCCGGGTCCAGGCGGCGCGCCGCCTTCTGCACCAATTGCTCGTGGATCAGGTACGCCCACATCAGCCGCGGGTGACCGGCAACGGCGCGGACCGGCTCGGGTACCTGCCGGAAACGTCGCCGCGCGGCGCGGTACACGAAGGTCCGGGTGAACCAACCGACCTGGCGGTCGGTCAGCAGCGGAATGCGGGGCATGGTCTCCTCCAGAGGTGGTCAGCTCTGAAGAGGACGGGGCACAGCGGCGGAACGTGACGTGGTGTGCGTCACGCGTGCCCGGTCGGCTCCCCCGCGTCGGCAACCGTCGGCGCGTCGACCGGTGCGGCGTCCGCATCGGCGGCATCGGCGGCGAGTCTGAGCCAGTGCCGGTACTGGCTGTGGAACGGCTCGACCCCGTCGCGCAACGCTGACTCCAGCCACGCCGCGGCCGCCTCGGCCTGCGCCACCACGTCGGGCGGGTACCGGTAACGCAGCTGGTGCTCAGCGAACTCGTCGGTATCGAGGAGCTCGATCTCACCGGTGCGCCGGCGGCGCACATCAAGGTCGAGATCGATCATCGTCACCTCGTCTGCGGCCGACCAGACCGGGACCGTGGTGATGTCGCAGTAGATCGCGGTGCGGTGCGGCGGCGCGTTGAAGGCAGCTGTCCACCAGCCGTTGCGCGGAAACAGCAGGGCGTGTGCCGTCTCGGCGGGCGTACCCGGCTCGTGTCCGCGGCAGATCGGGATACCGGCGGGGGCGCCGAGCCAGACGCCGTGCTCGTCCTCGCCCAACCGCCACGCTGGCTGGTTCCAGTGCAGCGAGCCGTCGTACTTGCGCCAGACCACGCGTACCCGATCACTGCCCATGTCCGCAAAGCCTAGATGATCGATTCCCAGATGGTCAGTGGTCGTGGGCGATCAGAGGCCACCACTGCGTCCCGGTCAGCTCGGCCTCCACTGTGGACGCCGTGTCGGATCGGCCGGCCAGACTTCGCGTTCGTCAACGCACCAGGGCGGCCGGCACGATGCGGACCGGGTACGGCGCCGTCGCTGTGTAGGTCTGCTCGCCCACGATCTCGGCTACCTGCCGGTATGCCCCGTCGACCAGCTCCCAGGCGGTCAGCTGGGCCTGCTCGGGATCCTTGCCCGGGTCGACCACCCAGTACGACGGGGTACCGCCCCGGGCGTACCGGTCGTGCTTGAGATTCAGATCGATCATGCGGGTACCCGGGGAAAGCACTTCCACCGCGAGCACCGGCGGCGCCGGCAGCGACGACTCGGTGAGATCGGCGACCCTGGCGACCAGCACATCAGGCTGCAGGTACGTCGACGGTCCCAGCACGACCGCGAACGGAGCGACGAAGACCTCGTACTCCGGCGGGCAGTCCTCACTCAGCAGGCGGTAGAGCCGGCCCACCGCGCGCTGGTGGCGCATCGCCGGGGACCCGGTCACCACGAGTGCACCGTCGATGATCTCGTAACGATTTCCGTCGCCGGTTGGCAACTCGTCGAGGTCGTCGACGGTCCAATGGCGGTCACGAAGAATGAGCGGCTCGCTGGACATGGCAAGGACCATCTTTCCTCCTTCATCGGCATGGCGCCACCCTCGACGCCGAGCATGCACGTCCACAAGCCCGAATGTCCCGCCTGTGGACAACGCGCGCCGGCTGTGGACCACGCGGCCGTTGACCCAGCGAGCGGGTAGCCTCCCAGCAGTGACCGCCGCGACCGCCGACCCGACCGCTGAGACCACGGACGCTGAGACCACGGACGCTGAGACCACGGACGTTGAGACCACGGACGTTGAGACCACGGACGTTGAGACCACGGACGTTGAGACCACCGGCATTGCCCAGCGACGGTCCTGGCCCACGGTCGCCGAGCTGCTCGCGGCTGCCGTCGGCGCGGTCCCTGGCGGTGTGCCACGCCCGGGGCAGCAGGCGATGGCCGACGCGGTGACCCGTTCCGCGCAGACCGGTGAGCACCTGCTCGTGCAGGCCGGTACGGGTACCGGCAAATCCTTGGCGTACCTGGTGCCGGCGCTGCTGGTGAAGGGGCCGGTGGTCGTCTCCACCGCGACGTTGGCGCTGCAGTCCCAGCTGGTCGACCACGATCTGCCCCGACTCGCTGACGCGGTCGAGCCGCTGCTCGGCCGGCGCCCCACCTTCGCCGTACTCAAGGGACGCCACCACTACCTCTGCCTGGCCCGGCTCGAGTCCGGCTCCGCCGACGAACCCGCCGACGCCCTCTTCGAGACGACCGGGCACGGTGGGGGTACCCGCTGGCTCGGCGAGGCGGGGCGGATGGGCAAGCAGATCCAGCGGCTGCGCGACTGGGCGGGCCAGACTCCGACCGGCGACCGCGACGAGCTCGATCCAGGGGTGGACGACTCGGCGTGGCGCCAGGTGTCGATGCCGGCCCGCGAGTGCGTCGGGGCGGCCCGCTGCCCGTACGGCGCGCAGTGCTTCGCCGAAGCGTCGCGGGCCCGGGCCCGCGAGGCGGACATCGTGGTGACCAACCACAGCCTGCTCGCCGTCGACATGCTCGCCGACCGGCACATCGTGCCCCCGCACGACCTGCTCATTGTCGATGAGGCGCACGAGCTCGCCGACCGGGTCTCCTCGGCGGCCCAGGCGGAGCTGTCCCCGGACGCGGTCGACCGGGCCGCCCGGCAGGCACGCTCCTTTGTGGAGGGTGACGGCTACGAGGCGCTGATCGAAGCAGGCGACGCGCTCGCGGTGGGGCTGGCCGAGGTGCCCGCGGGGCGGCTGCATGCCGGACTGCCGACCGCCCTGGCGCAGGCGCTGACCCTGCTCAACGGCGCAGCCCGGCGGGGCATGACCTCGATCGGCGAGGTGAAATCCGACGACCCGGATCCGGTACGCAAGCAGCAGGCCCGGGGGGTGCTCACCGAAGTCTGCGACACCGCGCAACGGTTACTCGCCTCGGCCGACCACGACGTCGCCTGGGTGGAGTCCGACGACCGCGGGCGGCGCGCAGTGGTGGTCGCCCCGCTCTCCGTCGCCGGTACGCTCGCCACCCACCTGTACACCGACCGCAGCGTCGTCGCGACCTCGGCGACCCTGGCGCTGGGCGGCAGGTTCGAGGCCGCCGCGACGGCCCTGGGCATGACGGCCGCCGGCCCCGACGGCGCCAACGGTGCGGCCGGCCCCGACGGTGCCGGCGGGCACGCCTGGGGCACTCTGGACGTCGGTTCCCCGTTCGACTATCCCAAGCAGGGCATCCTCTACGTCGCCGCGCACCTGCCCCGGCCGGCCGCCTCGGGCCTGCCCGACGCCGCCGCTGAGGAGCTGGTCACCCTGGTCCAGACGCTGGGTGGGCGTACCCTCGGGCTCTTCTCCTCGCGTCGGGCAGCCGAACGGGCGGCTGAGGTGTTGCGCGCGAAGACCGACCTGACCGTGCTGCTACAAGGGGAGGAGGCACTGCCGCTGCTGGTCCGCCGGTTCCGCGAGGAACGCAACAGCTGCCTGTTCGGCGTGATGTCGCTGTGGCAGGGGGTCGACGTGCCCGGCGACGCCTGCCAGCTCGTGGTGATCGACCGACTGCCGTTCCCCCGCCCCGACGAGCCGTTGGCAGCGGCCCGGGCGGCCGCCGTGGACGCCCGGGGCGGCTCCGGCTTCGCCGCGGTCAGCGTGCCGATCGCCGCGGTGCGGCTGGCCCAGGGCGTGGGACGGCTGATCCGCTCGACCGGCGACCGCGGGGTCGTCGCGGTGCTCGACTCACGGCTGGAGACCGCCCGGGGGTACGGCGGCTATCTGCGCCGCTCGCTGCCGCCGTTCTGGTACACCACCAGTCCGGACGTGGTCCTCGGCGCGCTGCGGCGACTCGCGGCCACCTGAGCGCTCGCTGAGCGCTTCCGCGCCCGGAGCGGGAAGACGACCTGCGCCCGCCCGGCGTCGCTCTATGCACCCACGACGGGGCAGCGTCAGCCGGCGGCGGCCCCCTATGCTTGCGCCCACCGCACTCCCCCGGCGCAGGGGCAGGTTGCGGGTCAGCGGGGCGATCGTCATGCCGGGAGGAGGCCGAACGTGCTGCCTTCCAGTTCAGGGACCACGCAACCCACGGGCCATTCGCCAAAGATGGACCCGCAGACCAGTGCCGCGATCCCCAGCCAACGGACCCACCTCGACGAGATCGGCAACACCGCCTCCCGCACCTACCCACCGGGCGACCCACAACCCTTCCCGCCCAGCTACCCGCAACCCTTCGGGCCCAGCTACCCGCAACCCTTCGCACCCGGCTACCCGCAGCCCGGGGCGCCGACCGGCCGACGGTGGCCCGCGATCGTGGCCGTCGTGGCGGTATGGGCCCTGCTGTTGGGTGCCAGCATCACCTACGTCGCGACCCATGCTGAGGTGCACACCGTCGCGGATACCTCGCAGTCGGCTGCGCGGACGAGTACCCCAACCCGGTCGGCTTCACCCACGCGTACCGCACCGCAAACGGCGGTCGGCGCGGTCCTGGCGGAACAGCAGACCGCGTTGATCACCAACAACGAGGCGGCCTGGCTGGCGACGGTCGATCCGGACAACGCGCCGCTGACCGCGAGCTATCGGACCCTGTTTCGCAACCTGCAGGCGCTGGAAGTGACGCTGTGGGCATCGGTCGAGACCAACACCCGCAGTACCAGCGACGCCACCACCGTATCGGTGCGGACCCGGTACTGCCTGAGCAACCTCAACTGCCCCGACCTTGCTGTCGCCTCGACCGTCGGCGACCGGATGTTGCCTGAGTACCGACGCGACATGACGTTCGCCGCGCGCGGCGGACGCCTGGTGGTGACGAGCTCATCGAGTACCGCCGGCTCGTACCCGCTTCCCTGGGACAGCACCGCATTGACCGTGGTCAAGGGCCCCCGGGTGATGGTGGCCGCACCGCCCGCGCTGGCCGGTCGAGCGGCGTCGGTCTCCGTGCTCGCCGAGCGTGCTGCCGCGGTCTCCGACCGGTTCGCCCGATGGTTATGGCCCGAGCGCTACGTGGTGTACCTCGCCGACGCCGACCAGTTCGCCACCTGGTACGGCAGCGGCAAGCCGAGCGGCGCTGTCGGGGTCTCCTTCCAGACCAGCACGGTCAGCAACGACGTCATCGTCGACATGTCCGAGGCCCGGCAGGACCAGCTGACGCTGATCCTCACCCACGAGTTCGGCCACGTCGTCACCCGGATGGGCGCAAAGACGGTGCTGACGAGCGCGCGCCCGTTCCCGATGGACTCCTTCGTCGAAGGTATCGCCGACTACATCGCCCAGGATGGCGTGCCGCTTGCCAACTACTACCGGCTGGCGTCGACGCGCAGCTTCATCCGTACCCAGTGGAACGGCAGGCTCGACCTCAACCTCGCTGACGTGAAGGACGACGTCGGTGCCGTCTACGCCATCGGCTTCCTGACCCTGCGCTGCGTCACCGAACGCTACGGCGAACTTCCGATGCTGGCCTTCCTGGCCGCCGTCATCCGCGAGTACCACAGTCTCGAACAGGCGGCTCCGGCCACCCTGGGCGCGGACTGGCCGACCGTCAGCAGCGGCTGCGTCAGTTACGTCCGCCAAGCGGCCGGATAGGCGCAGAGTTCGGCGTCGGAGGTCGCCGGGCCAGCGGAGTCGGTGCGCCCGGTGCCGGCTAGGGATCCGCGAAGAACGCGGCCTCCGGCAAGGTTTCGCGGCGCTGCTCGATCAGGTGCCGGACTCCGGTGTTGAGCACCGCCACGATCGGTACGGCCACCAGCGCACCGATGATGCCGGCGAGTACCACACCGGTCGCGATGGCGAGGATGACTGCGAGCGGGTGGATCGCCACCGCCCGGCCCATGATGATCGGCTGCAGGATGTGCCCCTCCAGTTGCTGAACCGCGATCACCGCGAGGAAGACCACCAGTGCCGCAACCGGGCCCTGGTCCACCAACGCGACGAGTACGGCCACCGCGCCTGACACCGTCGCGCCCACGATCGGCACGAACGCGCACAGGAACACCAGCGCGGCCAGCGGGAACACGAAGTTCGCGTTCACCCGGAGCAGTACCAGGGCCAGCCCGATCCCGAGCGCGTCGATGAAGGCCACCAGGACCGTTGCCCGGACGTAGGAGGCGAGGGTGGACCAGGCTGCCTCACCGGCGTTGCCGAGCGGCTCCCGCGCGCCGCTGGGTACCACCAGGATCAGGAACCGCCAGATCCGCCGCCCGTCGCGGAGGAAGAAGAACATGGTGAACAGCACGAGGAAGGTCGACGCCAACACCTCAAGCAGGGTCGTCGCGGTGTCGAGCGCTCCGCTGGTCAGCGTCGACCGGTTCTCGCTGAGCCAGCGCCGCGCCCCCTCGGCGACGCCGGCGAGCTGGGCCTCGGAGACGTGCAGTGGGCCCTTCTGCAGCGACATCTGGATCTTGTCGATCCCCTCGCCGGCCTTCTTGGTCAGCTGGGGGAGGCCGTTGACGAACTGGGTGACCACCGCGGTGAGCGTGCCGACCACCGCCCCCAACCCACCGATCACCACCACCGCGACGGCGAGCGATGCCGGCAGCCGTACCGTGCGGCGCAGCCAGCCCACAGCCGGGGAGAGCAGCGCCGAGAGCAGCATGGCGATGGAGAGCGGGATGAGCACCTGCCGCAGCTGGCCGACGAGCCACACAGCCGCGGCAACCGCTGCGGCCAGCAGCAGCATCCGCCAGGACCACGCGGCCGCGATCCGCAGGGAGAGCGGCACCCCCTCGTCGGCGCGGCCCACCGTCGTCGGCGTCCCCGCCCGCTTGCCCCGGCCGGTCGTCGTCGCCGCCCCGGCCGCCGTCGGATTCCCGGCCGCCGTCGGATTCCCGGCCGCCGTCGGATTCCCGGCCGCCGTCGGATTCCCGGCCGCCGCCCCGGCATCGCGATCTCGTCCCGCCATAGAGGCAACGGTAGCGGGGACCGGCGGGACCGCAACGGGCGAACACGCGGTAGCGTCTGGTGCTGTGAACGCAGCCCCCTCGCCGATCGACCAGTCCAACCCCCGCGGCCCGACCATGCACCAGCTGCCGGGCGTCGACCTCGACACCGGCCTGCCGATCCGGCTGCTGCACGACCGGGTGCTGGTCCAGCTGGAGGGCGCCGAGGGGGAACGCCGATCTGCGGCCGGGATCGTCATTCCGGCGACGGCCTCGGTCGGCCACCGGCTCTCCTGGGCGACCACTGTCGGCGTCGGGCCACACGTGCGTTCCATCGTCTCCGGGGACCGGGTGCTCTTCGACCCCGACGACCGTTCTGAGGTCGAGCTGCACGGTCGGGCGTACATCATGCTGCGGGAGCGGGACGTGCACGCCGTCGCTGCACGCCGGGTCGAAGAGGACTCGACCGGGCTCTACCTGTAGGGGTAGCCGTACGCAGGCGCCCGCACGGGCGCGAGCACCACGGCGACCGGCACCACCGGCTGCTCCGGCGGGTCGAGGCTGCGCAACGAGCCGTCCGGGAGGATCAGCTGGTAGTGCGCGCCATCCCATCGTGCCGGGGCCGCGAACGGGTCACGACCGGTGAAGACCTGCCGGTACGCCACGATCGCGTCGAGCAGCCGGCGCTCCTCGGCCAGCGTCTCGTGGATCTCGTCCGGGGCGGTACCGAGCCCGCGGCGGATCCCGTCGCGCAGCAGCGCCAACTTGGTGGCCTCGAACTGGTACGCCCGCATCGCCGTCGCCCCGTGGTGCCCGGTTGTGCGGCGGGCCCACCGCCGGGCCGACAACCGCCGGCCGACGGTACCCATCGTGGCCACCTCCGGCGGCGAGAACCAGCCGGCCCGGGCGTACTCGCCCAGCACCCGCTCGGTCAGCCGGCCCTGCCCGCCGCGCAGCCACAGCGTGAAGCCCACCATGCCCAGGAAGATCGGCACCATCACCGCGATGTACCCACAGAGCAGGACCAGCGGCTGATCGGTGGTGTCGGCGACGGTGACCATCAGGTTCCAGGTGCCGTGCAGCATCATCGCGACGAGCAGCCCGGCCAGCGGGGCACACCAGCGGACCCACCGATCTGCCGTGCGCGCGCCGACACCCAGCCCGATCCCGGTCATCGCGGTGAAGAGCGGGTGGGCGAAGCCGGTCATCACGATCCGCACGAAGAAGAGCACCGCGACCGCCCCGAAACCGGCCAGCGCCCCGGCCTGGTGGGCGGCCCGGGCGTAGCCGAACCCGCCGAGGTAGAGGATGTTCTCCACCATTGCGAAGCCGGTCGCAGAGAGTCCACAGTAGACGATGCCGTCGAGAGCGCCGGAGAAGGCGCGGCGGGCGAAGACGAAGAGCAGCACCGGGCCGAGCGCCTTCATCGACTCCTCGATGAAGGGCGCCACCAGCACCCCGACCAGCTCGTCCGGCAGGCCCATCCGGGGGAACAGGTACGCCGCCCCGTTGTTCACCGCCAGCGACGCCGCTGTCGCGACCCCGGCACCCCAGCCGAAGCAGAAGGCAAGGTACTTCACCGGCTCCGGCTCGTACCGGTCCAGCCACAGGAAACAGAGGACCAGCAGCGGCACCGGCAGGATCGCCGCGCCGATCCCGACGGCGAGCGCCACCGGGCCGATCTTCGAGCCGACGTAGACCACCACACCGATCCCGCCGAGCGCCATCAGCGTGACCACGCCGGCCAGCACCAGCGCGCGCCGCAGGTCCATCCGCCCGGGTGCGCGCGGCGCCGCCGCCAGCACCGATCCTGGCGTCGGGTACACCGCCGGCGCCGGGGCCGGGGGGAGCTCGCTCATTCCGGTCAGCCTACTGGCGCCGGACCCGGCGAGGGGTCCCGCGGGGCCCCACCGGTGACGGCCTCCCCGCCCGGCTGGCCGAGTTCGGCGAGCGTGGCGGCGACGACCGGCGAGCCGGCATAGGCAGCTGCGACGCCGGTGAGCCAGGAGACCTCCTCCGCCGGGTTCTGAGCGCCCGCAGCGCCGGCTGTGTCGTCAGCCGTACCGCCGCCCGCGTCGTCGGCCGTGTCGCCGCCCGTAATGTCGGCTGCCGACCCCGGCTGCCGGGCGGCTCCTCCGACGGGGTGCGGTGGCACAGCCTGCCCGCTGCGTTGGCGGCCGACGGCGACCGCGATGACCGCAGCCTCCACAACGATCTCCAACTCGTCGCCGACCAGGCCGGCCCGCTCGCCGTACCGGCGGGCGATGGGTTCAGCCCGGGCATCGGTGTACGGGCGCAGGGCAAGGTACCCGTCGCGGATCTCCAGTACCCGCCGGACCAGTCGGAGCCGGGCCTGGCGCGCGAGCTGGATCGGCGCGCTCCAGCCG
>Ga0209515_10000532_pt1 | contig 67929 bp, 56 predicted proteins | sample Subgroupgradi54m_FD_187454 | JGI IMG/M metagenome (GOLD analysis project Ga0209515, IMG submission 187454) | Subsurface groundwater microbial communities from S. Glens Falls, New York, USA - GMW60B uncontaminated upgradient, 5.4 m (SPAdes)... ...
GGGGTGAAGTCGTAACAAGGTAGCCGTACCGGAAGGTGCGGCTGGATCACCTCCTTTCTAAGGAGACTCAGAGACAATGTTTTACATTGAACTCTGTAGGTCGAATCATTTGAAACTAAAAAGTTTGATCTCAAAATACTTTTTAGCGGATTGATGACTGGCTGCATTTTGGTATAGAACAGTTTTCTTTATTTATAAAAAAATTAATCGAAACTATTGGCAAATCTAAACAATCTTTGTTAAAGATAACCAACCAACTGTCACAATTGGAAACAAAATATAATCATTTGTGACTATATTGTTTGCTGTTAGTTTACTCCAGGGTATATCTAGCTTCATTGAGGTAAGAAATAATATTTGTAAGGTCAATGAATTCTTATTTCAAATAATTAAACGACAGGAGGGATTATGGTTCTTTGTAGTACAACAATGTTAGTGGTAACTATATTAACGTCCTTTGTAATGTTATATAGCTATATTTGGTGGGTTAATACCAAGTTTGAAGAAATAATCAAATTACTTAAGAAAAAATAATTTTCTTATTAAGTTTGTATACATAAATTAGTTATTAAATATAGAAGTAATGAATAAATTATTATAAACAATATTGTTTTTAAAGTGATTTTTTTTTCAAATACTTTTAAGCTTTTATTAGTACTATCTAATTTAAATTCATATTCTGGTGTGATAAACCAGGTAAAACTTAATCCGGTTAAAATGCCACCAAGATGACCAAAGTTATCTATCCTAGGAATTGTGAAACCAAGCAAAATATTTATTATTGCTAATGTATACATTGACTTAAATCTTAGTTTTGCTCCTGAAACGGACTCTCTTTGCTTGTAAAAATAAGTAATTAAACTGCCCAAGATTCCAAATACCCCCCCTGATGCACCTATTGCAAGTCCGGGTGAAAAACAATAACTTGATAAGCCGGACCCCCAAACTGAAATTAAATAAATTAATAAAAATTTAAAACTTCCAAATATTGATTCAACTTCTTTGCCAAAAACATTAAGAGCAACTATATTTAAAATTAAATGAATTAGATTTCCGTGAAGAAATGAATATGTAATTAATCTCCAAAGCTGTCCATTTGTAATGCCTTCATTCCATTTTGCACCAAGAGCAATTATTATTTTGTCGTTGTACATTGCATTGTAATAAACCTCAAGTATATAAACAATTACAATTAATGCTATTAAATATGTAGTTAATTTAGGCTTATGCCGAGGTAATTTTGGATCAAATGTTACATGGTTTTCACTGGACATTTTAATTTGTAAACTAGTTAGTTTCTCTCGTGTATTTCATTGAAATCGCAAATTCTTTCAAATAGTAATTTCCCTTTTTTTAATAATCCTTGTCTTGCTTTTCTGATTTCTGGGTCTGGATCGTTTACTAAAACTTTTTCAAAGAAAGAATTTATGGGTTGAGTTAACGACAAAAGCTCATCTAAAAACTCGCTATATGATTTAAATTCTTTTTTGTTTACTTTATCAAGATTAAAGAGAAGTTTTTTTTCTTGTTCTATTTTTAGTTTGCTTGTATCAAGATTTCCATTGGGAGAAGAGTCTACTATTCTTACCAGTCTTTTTGCTGCAGTTAGAAATAAGTTAAATTGATCTTTATTGTTGTTAAAGTACTCTTCTAAAGCGGTAACCTTATTTACTTTGTCAATAATGTCGGATAGCTTTGCTTGGTCTATATTATGGACAGCATTAATTATGTCTAGTCTATGTCCTTTGTTTGATAGATGAAACATAAACCTCTCGCCTAAGAATGTTTTGACGAGCTCAAAATTGCCTTCGTTCTTTTTAAATGCATCTTTAATTTTTTCACTTGCAAAATCTTGTTTATAAGTATTAAGAATCTCTTCTAAATTCACATTGAAATTTTTATCAATCATTGTGTCTATTACACTTTGACCTTGCCTTCTTAGAGCAAAAGGATCTGTAGATCCGCTAGGAACTTTTCCGATTGCAAATAAACAATAAATGTTGTCTAATTTATCTGCTATACCGATAATTGAGCCAATTATGCTGCTTGGAACTTGGTTGTAATGCTCTCTGATTCCTGAGCATATAGAATCATTGTAATTATTTGTTTTTGCGTATTCAGAACCAATTTGACCCTGAAGTTCTGGCAGTTCAAAAACCATATGGGTTGTTAAATCTAATTTGCATAGTTGTGCTGTGAGTTTGATATCTTCTTTAGTGGTTTTTGGATTGGTAAGGTTGTCAAAAATATATTCAGATAATTTAACTATTCTTTCCACTTTATCTTTCATTGAGCCAAGACCCTTTTGGAAGGTAATTCTTGAAAGATCTTTAATTCTTTCTTCATAAGTAAATGGCCTTTTAGAATCTTCCATAAAGAAAAATTGTGCATCATTTAAGCGAGCTTTTACTACCTTTTCGTTTCCGTTTTCAACGCTTACGTTATTTATTCCGTTAGTAATAACTATAAAGTAATTGGTTATACGTTTGTCGGAGTCTTTCAGTACAAAATATTTTTGATGTTTTCGTAGCACTGTTTGAATTACACAATCTGGAAGTGATAAAAAATTAGGATTAAATTTGCAAGTTAAACTTTTGGGATATTCTGTTATGTTAGTAACTTCCTTCAATAATTCTTTATCTTCAATTAATTCATATCCAATATCTCTAGATGATTTGCTGAGAATCTCTTCTATTTGCTTCTCTCTTTTGTCTTGGTCGACAATTACATAATTCTCATTAAGAACTTTTTCGTAGTTCTTTGAAGATTTTATTAGTATTGAAGCCTTAGAGAGAAATCTGTGTCCATATGTGTAATTAGAGCTCTTTACGTCTAGATAATTAAATTTTATTATTTTATCGTCAAGTAAAGCAAGGATCCATTTTATAGGTCGAGCAAATTTTTCATTATTATTCCCCCATTTCATGAACTTCTCGCCTGTAGTGTTTTTTATTGAAAAGGGTAAAATCTTAGATAAGAGGTTTATTGTTTCTTCTCCACCAGTCTCGGTTTTTGCAAAAACATATTCAATGTCGTTTACTTTTTTTATTTCAAGATTACTTGGCTGGAGGCTATATTTTTTTGCAAATCCAATTGCTGCTTGTGTGGGTCTGCCGGATTCATCAAATGCTTTAGATTTATCCGGCCCTTTAACTTCGATTTTTTTTAGTTCCTGTTTTTGAGGCAAATTTGCAATATGAATTGCAATTCTTCTTGGAGTATTAAATGTTTTCGTGTCAGCTTCTGAAACCTTTATATCTTTATTATTCAATTCAGTAATTAGATTTACCTTAATTTGCTCTGTAAGACTTTGTATTAGTCCTGGTGGTAATTCTTCTGTGCCTATTTCAAATAACAATTCAGCCATATTTGTATTTCACTATCTAGAGGTTACTTGTAATATTTACTCATATATTGTTAGAATATCAAAGCTTAGTTAAACAAATTACAATATATATTTTATGGCATGTCCAAAAAAGAAAACTTCACACAGAAAACAGCATCAGCGTAGAGCTAAATGGGTTGCATTTTTACCCAACATAACTAAATGTTCAAATTGTGGTGAACCTTCTATATCTCATAATGCATGCGACTCATGTGGGTATTATAATGGCAGAGAATATTTAAAGGCTTTACCCAGAAAAAAAAGAAAAGTTACAGTTTAAAACCAGATAAAAAGTTTAAAGTTATAATCTGACTGACTTGGTTGAAAAAGTGGGGAAAATATAAATATGACAATAATAGCAGTAGATGCTATGGGTGGAGATTATGCTCCGGAAGAAATAGTTCATGGCGCAGTTATTGCTGTTAAAGAGTATGGTATTCATGTTCAACTTACTGGTCCAAAGGAAGTTTTAATTAAAGAGTTAAGAAAGCATAATGCTGAAGATTTGCCAATTGAATTAATACAGGCAGAAGAAATTATCGATATGGGTGAAGTTCAGCCAGCGATTGCGGTTAGAAAAAAACCTAATTCATCTATAGCAGTTGCAATGAATCAAGTTGCAAATGGTCTTGCTGGTGGTGTAGTGGCTGCTGGAAGTACTGGAGCTGCAGCAGCTGCTGCATTGCTTTGTTTAAAACGAATAGAAGGTATTGAACGTCCTTGTATAGCTGCACTTATGCCAACCCACACTAAGCCAGTTATTCTTGCTGATGCTGGTGCAAATGTAGAAGCTACAGCGGAGCAACTATTACAAAATGCAATTATGGGAGTTGCTCTTGCAAAAGGGATCTTTAAATTAACCAATCCTAGAGTTGCATTGTTAAATATTGGTGAAGAGCCAGGCAAGGGTAATAGTTTAGCTAAAGAAACATTTGAATTATTAAGTAATAGCCCGGGTCTAAATTTTATTGGAAATGTCGAAGGCCGAGATGTTCCTGAAAGTGCTTGTGACGTTTGCGTCTGTGACGGTTTTGTTGGTAATGTGTTTTTAAAGACTGCTGAAGGTGTAGCAAAAATGGTATCAAGTATGCTTAGAGAAGAACTTACTCGTGATGTAGTCAGCAAGATTGGAGCACTTCTAGCAAAAGATGCCTTTTATCGATTAAAAAAGAGAATTGATTATGCTGAATATGGAGGTGCACAATTACTAGGAGTTAAAGGTGTATGTGTAATTGCACATGGCAGTTCACGGCATATAGCTGTAAAAAATGCAATCAGAGTAGCTAAAGAAGCAGTAGAAGCAAATATTATAAATATAATTGAATCTATGGTAAAAACTTATGTAAAAAAATAGGTTTATTAGTGTTGAAATAAAAATCAGAGATAAAAATTAAAATGCAAAAAAATTATGGAATTAAGTTTTTATCAATAGGAGCAGCGCTACCTTCAAAAGTAGTTAAAAATGCTGATTTAAAAAAACTTTTTGAAACTTCGGATGAATGGATTTATACACGTACTGGAATTAAAGAAAGAAGAATAATAGGTGAAAATGAAAGTGGGCTAAGTCTTTCAGTTAGTGCAGCTAAGGATGCTTTAAAAGCTGTTAATTTTAACCCTAAGGAGATAGATTTAATAATTGTTTGTACGGCCACTCCTGATAAATTATATCCAACAATGAGTTGTATGTTGCAAGGAGAGATTGGTGCAGATAAAGCTGTTAGTTTTGATTTATCTGCTGCTTGTTCAGGTTTTGTTTTTGGAATTGTTACTGCTGCTCAATATATATATAATGGAACATTTAAAAATATTCTAATTGTTGGAGTAGATGTTCATTCTCGTTTTCTAGACTGGGGTGAAAGATCTGTGGCGGTTCTTTTTGGGGATGGTGCTGGTGCTTTATTGCTTACAAGATGCCTTGCTGGAGAAGATGAATTAATTGGTTATCAGATTAATTCTGAAGCAGATAAAAATCTTGATTTAAATTTAAGTAATGAGAATATAACTTTTAATGATTTTCAAAAACAAACTAATCCTAATTTTGTAAAAATGAACGGTAAAGCAATTTACCAATTTGCTTTAAGAGTGGTTCCAGATGTGGTAACTAAAATATTAGATAAGTTAAATCTGCAACTTGGTGATATTGATTATTTCGTTCCTCATCAGGCAAATCAAAGAATAATTGATACTGTTTCTGAGAGGCTGGGTTTTACAAGCAAGCAGATAATTTCAAATATCGAAAAAGTTGGAAATACTTCTGCAGCCAGTATTCCCCTGGCTTTAGTGGATGGATTGAAGTCGGGTAAAATACTTGTTCCAAAGAAAATGCTACTTGTTGGCTTTGGAGCAGGTTTAACTTGGGGTGCTGTTGTTATAAATCCGTCGTTTGTATACAAATAATTTAATGGTGGTAAGTATATCTTGTTTAGTTCCAGAGCCTATTTGAGAGTATAATAGTTTTAACTGATAATTAATTAAATGTATTATCTATGAAAGAATATACAAATTTAAGAAGTTTATATTGGTTTATTATTTTTACTTTATTGTTTGTGCCAATTACACATAGTTTTTTTGTCAATGTAAGGAATATGGCAAGTACGCTTACTGTAAATAATGAATATAAAATGTTGTTATGTAAACTTAATGATGAAAATAGTAATTTAAATAATAAGGTAAATTACTATAAGACTTCTGAGGGTATAAAAGCATTAATAAAAGATAGGTTAAATAAAGTTGAAGAAGGTGAATTAATTATAAAGTTTAATGAAAGAAAATAATGAATAAGTTAAATTTAAAAGTAGTAAAAACTCAAAAAGAATCAGCAAATGAAGTTGAGTTATATGTTGAAACAGTAGCAGAAGTTTCAGATAAAGCATATGCATTAGCATTTAGGAATATTTCTAATAGTGTTGATATCCCTGGTTTTAGAAAGGGTAAAGCACCTAAAGAAGTTATTGAGAAAAATGTAGGTGTTGGTTATATAAGTCAAAAAGCATTTGAAAATGTTTTTCATGAAATTCTAATCGGAGCAGCAATTCAAGAAAAACTTGAAATTGTAGATGTAGTGCAAATCTCATCATATGAACTTTTACCTGGAAAGCCTCTTTCATTTAAGGCAATAGTAGAGTTAAAACCTGAGGTAGATCTAGGGAAATATAAAGGATTAAAAGTGAAATCAAAAAAATATGCCTATGAAAAAGATCTATTTCTTACAAAAACTCTTGAAAAAATTGTAAACAACCTTATAAGCTTTAAAAAAAATGTTGATAGGAATACTGTTAAAGAAGGGGATTTGATAGAAGTTGATTTTGAAGGAAAGTTTGAAGATGGTTCTCTTGTTCCAGGAGGAAAAGCTGAAAACTTTCAGGTAATTCTTGAAAAAGATAAATTTCTCCCCGAATTTGTTGATAAGTTAGTGGGTGTAAAGGTTGGTGAAACAAATGAAATTTTGATTACTTTTCCTGAAAACTATAATCCCGATTTTTCAGGCAAGAAAGCCAAATTTACAGCAAAGGTTAATTCTCTAGAAGAAAAAGTTATACCTGAAGTTAATGATGAACTGGCTAAAAAGCTGGGGCTGGAGAATCTTGATGCATTAAAATCTAAAATTGTTAATCAGATGTTAGAACTTCAAGAACAAAATAACAATAGAGAGTTTGAAAATAAGCTTGTTGATGAAATAGTTCAAAGCTCTAAATGTAATATCTCCAAGAGAATGGTAGAACGTGAAGCCGATTTTTTGCTTCAAGATATAAAGAAGCAATGTGAAAATAATGCTATTTCGTGGGATACTTTTAAGGCAGACAAAAAAAATAAACAAATTTTTGAAAAAGCTAGAGAAGCTGCCATTAAAAGAATATATATTGATCTTGTTTTAAGTGCTATTGTAAAAGAAGAAAAGATTGAAGCTACAAAAGAAGAAATAGAAAAAGAAGTAAATAATAGAATTTCTCACCTAGGTGAAAAGTATAAAGGAATGGAGAATGACCCCAAGTTTTTAAGCACTGTAGAATTGATTATTTTAAGAAATAAAGCTGTAGACCATTTAATTGAAAACAATATACCTGTTTGGGAAGAAGAGGTAACAAAAATTATGCCAGAATAAAACGTAGAGCGTTATAATCAGGATAAATAAAATTTTAAGTAAGATTAATTGTATGGGGAGGAAATTGTGGAAAATATAAATAAAATTAAAAATCAGATAGAACAATATGACCTTCTGTCATTAGATTATGGACCAATAGCGTATAACTATGTGCCATATGTTATTGAGCAGACGCCAAGAGGGGAGAGAGGATTTGATATCTTTTCAAGATTGCTAAGAGAAAGAATTGTATTTTTAGGAACTCCAATAGATGACAATATAGCCAATATTATTGTGGCTCAGTTACTTTTATTGGATTCTGAAGATCCAGAAAAAGATATAATGCTGTATATTAATTCCCCCGGTGGCTCGGTTACCGCAGGTCTTGCTATTTATGATACTCTTCAGCATGTTAGATCGCAGGTTTCTACAATATGCCTGGGACAGGCTGCAAGTATGGGAGCATTTTTATTGTGTGCTGGTGCAAAAGGAAAAAGACTTTCTCTTCCACATGCAAGAGTTCTAATTCATCAGCCATTAGGTGGAGCTCAAGGTCAGGCTACAGATATAGAAATTCAGGCAAAAGAAATTATTAGAATTAAAAGGCAGTTAAATGAATTGATGTCGCTTCACACTGGCCAACCAGTTAAACAAATTGAAAAAGATACAGACAGAGATTTTATAATGACTGCTCCAGAAGCAAAGGATTACGGAATCATTGATCAGGTAATAGTAAAGTTGAGTGATGTAAAGGATAAAGCCCCATCCTTAACCTCTGTATAATTATCAACTTAGTAATTGTTTCCAAAAGCTGCAGGAACATCTAAAATATATTAAATATAATTAATTAAAACTGTATTTAGATATATTTTTTAATGTTATTTATTTAAGATTGTTAAACTTACTTTTAGGGTTTGACAATTACTTAATGTTGGAATCATATTAAAGTTATAGAAGTCTTTAGATAAAGCAATTTTATGCCAAAACATGATGACACAAGATTAAAATGCTCTTTTTGTGGAAAGAGTCAGGATCAGGTAAAGAAATTAATAGCTGGCCCAGGTGTATACATTTGTGATGAATGTGTTGACTTATGTAATGAAATTCTTGACGAGGAATTGTTTGATTCTTCTAATCAACCTCAAGGACAACAAAAAGATCAATCTCTTCCATTAATATCTGATGTACCAAAACCTGTAGAAATAAAATCATATTTAGATCAGCATTTAATTGGTCAGGATTCTGCAAAGAGGATATTATCCGTTGCAGTTTATAATCACTATAAAAGAATTAATCATAATCTAGAGTCAAAATCAGCTGATTCTGTTGAGATTCAAAAATCAAATATTTTGCTTGTTGGTCCTACTGGTTGTGGAAAAACTTATTTGGCTCAAACCCTGGCAAAAATGTTAAATGTACCGTTTGCTGTAGCAGATGCAACTACATTGACTGAAGCAGGTTATGTTGGAGAGGATGTTGAAAATATTTTACTCAGGTTATATCAGGCATCTGACTATGATGTTAAAAGAGCAGAAAGAGGCATTATATACATAGATGAAATAGATAAAATATCACGAAAATCTGAAAACCCATCAATTACTAGAGATGTTTCTGGAGAAGGAGTACAGCAGGCGTTACTAAAAATGATTGAAGGTACCACTGCAAATGTTCCACCGCAGGGTGGTAGAAAGCATCCACATCAAGAGTTTATTCAGATTGATACTTCTAATATTTTATTTATCGTGGGTGGGGCTTTTGTGGGGTTAGAAAAAATAATCGAGTTACGATTAAATAAAAATCGAGGTATTGGTTTTGGTTCTTCACCTTTAACTCAACTTGAAAGAGATATCAGAGCATCTCAGGAATTTAAGTATTTAATTCCAGATGATTTGCTTAAGTTTGGACTTATACCAGAATTCGTTGGAAGGATTCCAGTGGTTGCAGCGTTAGATGCTTTAGATAACACTGCATTGAAGAGAATTTTAGTAGAACCCAAAAATGCGATTATGAAACAATATCAACAATTATTAAAATTAGACAATGTTGAATTAATTCTTGATACTGATGCTGCAAATGTAATAGCTGAAGAAGCCATAAAAAGAAAAATGGGTGCAAGAGGATTAAGAAGTATTGTTGAAGAAATTATGACAGATATTATGTATGAAGCTCCTTCCAGATCAGATATGAAGAAGGTAGTTATTACAAAAGAAATGGTTTTACATAGAGCAAAAGCGGAAGTTGTTGAGCTGCCCTTGGATAAACGAAAAGATGAAATTGCGTAGAAGCATGATTAAGCATGCCTCTGTTCTGCGTTATAATACTACCTGATGTAGATCTCTAACGAATTGGCAATCTTACTTGCAAAGATAGGATTCATCTGATTTATTCAGTGAATCCAGTCAAACGTGAAAAATGATCTAAGGAAAGCCTCAGCTTGTCTGAAGCTTTATAAAAAAATGAAAATAGGTATACCTAAAGAAATCTTAGATCAAGAATATAGAGTTGCTTTAACTCCTGCTGGTGTATATGCATTAAAGTCTAATGGACATGAGATATTTATAGAAAGTAATGCAGGTCTTGAAAGTAGCATAAAGAATGAAGACCTTATCTTAGCTGGAGCAAAAATCTTAAATTCGGCAGATGAAATATTTAATGCTTCTGATTTAATACTAAAAGTCAAACAACCTTTAGAGAATGAGTGTAAAAAGCTTAAACAAAATCAAATATTATTTACTTACTTGCATTTAGCTGCAGATAAAAAGTTGGCTCAGGAGCTTTGTAAGTCAAAAGCTACATGCATTGCTTATGAAACCATTGAATTATCTAATGGTTCGTTACCACTTTTAACCCCGATGAGTGAAATTGCAGGGAGAATGTCTGTCCAGATAGGAGCCAGGCACCTTGAAAAATATTATGGTGGAAAAGGTATCTTACTCGGTGGAGTGCCCGGTGTAGAACCTGCAAGTGTCGTTATTATTGGTGGAGGAATTGTTGGTATTAATGCTGCTAAGATGGCTATAGGTCTTGGTGCTAAGGTTGTAATTCTCGATAATAACTTAAACAGACTCAGGGAATTAGATGATTATTTTCATGGAAGATTACAAACAGTATATTCTACACAACACAAAGTTTCAGAATTGTTAGGAACTGCTGATCTGGTTATTACTGCAGTATTAGTTACAGGAGCAAAAGCTCCAAAATTAATTACAAAAGATATTCTGTTGACTATGCAAAATGGTTCAGTGATAGTAGATGTTGCAATAGATCAAGGTGGCTGTGTAGAAGGTGTAAAACCTACAAAACATTCAGAGCCAATTATAAAAATAAATAATGTAAGTATTTATTCTGTACCAAATATTCCTGGAGCAGTTCCTATAACCAGTACTAGAGCACTTACAAATGCAACTTTACCTTATGTTTTAAAATTGGCAAACTATGGATATAATGCAGTTCTTGATGATCCTGCCCTGGTAAAAGGTGTTAATGTCCATAATGGTTATATTGTGCATAAGGTCGTTGCAAATGCCTTGGATATGGAATTTTCTTCACTTCAGCTAACTAAATAATAAATGAAAGCAGTAAATCGTATTGTCTGAAGCATAAACAAATGAATAAGATATATTTTTTTTATGGCGATGATTTATTATCTGTCAATTTGTCTATTGATGACATTCTTAAAGAGAGTTCAAATATTAATTTGAGCTTTCATAATATCGAAAAACTAAATTTAAGTACTCAGGAAGATTTTGATTTGCTTTATTCTCAAGGACTGAATCTGTCACTATTTAATCAAAACTCGATTTTAAAAATATATTTAAATCCTAAGTCAATAAAGCATATTGATGAACAGTCAAATGATTTCATTGCATACATTAAAAACCTTGCAGAAAGTAAAGTGGTAATTGTTGTTTTTTGTGTCGATAATTTTGATAAAATCACTAAAAAACACTTTGCGGAATCTTTGTTGTTTAAAGAATTAAGGTCATCTGCTCAGGCTAAGGAATATATAAAATTAAAACCCTGGCAAACGAATGAAATAAAAGAAAGAATTAGTTCGTATGCAAAAAAAATAAACATTAGGTTTGAGCATGAAGCATTAAATCTTTTTATAGATTGTTTTAAGAATAATTTAGATTGTATTTGTCTTGAATTGGATAAGCTGCAACTCTTTTTACTGCCTGATTCTTGTGTTACCGAAAAAACAGTGAGGTTATTTTATGATCTGAGTGCAAATACTGATACATTATTTGATTCTTTTTTGAGTAATAATAAAGTTAATATGGCTGAACTTATAAATAGTATAAATATCTCTCAACCAATGTTATATACACTGGCATCTTTACAAAACAAATTTAGACAGGCTGTTCAATTGAAATCGTTACATGAGTCCTCTTGTGAAATTAGTCAGATATCAAAGATCACAGGCATACATCCATATCGTATTGAAAAAGAAATTATGCGTTTAAAGAGAGTTAGTCTTGATTATTTAAGACAGTTTTCATTAATGCTTAGTGAGTGTGAATATAAGTTAAAATCTGGCATTGTAGGTAATGATAAAGCTCTTGATGTGATTTTTCTTAGAAGTGCAGCTATTAATTGGCTTTAGAGAAGATTTTTTCAAAGATCTTGCTATCTTCAAATGTTACGTCCAGTTTGGTTGACCAGAATGATATCGGTGCAGCCTGGCATAATTCCTCGAGCTTTATTGCATCTTTTTCGGTCGTTACTATATTGTCAACGTTAAATTTCTCTGCAGTATTTAATATAATTTTTATATCCGCATATTCATATTTGAAATGATCTGGATAAGTAGTATAAGTTACAACATTTAATTCATGTCTTTTTAATAAATCAATAAATGAATCAGGGTTTCCAATACCACATAGAGCCATAACAGTTAATTTTTTTGCTTCATTTATGCTTATTGTTTTTTTAGTATTTAATCCAGTTAATTCAGTTAGTTTATAGCCAATTTTAAATATAGGTGTATTCTGGGCATATCTTTTTAACTTGGAATATGTGCCATCGTCTAACTTTTTTCTGTCTGAGTTTGATAAGATAATTGCACTTGTTCTGCTTATTGAATCTGGCAATTCCCTGAGTTGTCCAAGCGGCAGTAAGTGACCATTATCAAATGGTCTGTAAGAATCAAGTATTAAAATGTTTGAGTTTCTGTTTAACCCTAAGTACTGATAGCCATCGTCAAGAACTAATACTTGGGCTCCCAGCTTTAATGCGGCCTTTCCTGTTTTATAGCGATCTTTTCCTACAATAACAATTGCTTTTGGGATTTTTTTTGCTATCAAATATGGTTCATCACCACAATATTCATAATCTGACAGAATATCACTACCATCGCTGACCAACAAGATTTCATTTTTATTGTTTGATAAACCTTTGTATCCGCGAGATAATATTGCGACTTTATATCCACAGGCTATAAAATATTTTGCTATTTCTATAGTAAGTGGTGTTTTACCAGTACCGCCTGATGTTATATTTCCAATACTTACAACATATGCAGGTAATGAGTGGCTTTTAAGTATTTTTATTTTATAAAGGAATATTCTGGTTTTATATATTAGCTGAAAAACCTTTGAACAAAAATAAAGTATAGGAAATAAAAAGATATTGTTTTTATTCTTTTCATAGAAATTATAAATAGTGTAAAAGCTGTTTGGTCGTTTCATTAAGTACGTTTTCATTCTCTTTAATTATTGATATTCCTGTTTTAATTTTTGATTTTCTTAGATTAGCATTATTTAATGCTTCTTTAATTTCAAGTAATAGTTCATCTTCATTTTTAACTTTTACTAAGGCATCGTTTTTTAGAAAAACATTACTAATTTCGCGGATTTTATAGTCAAAAGGACCAATAATAGTATATGAATTTGCTCTTATTGGCTCAAGAATGTTATGTCCTCCTACCTTTACAAAGGTACCTCCAAGTACTGTAATTTCACAGATTTTGTAATAGTTGGTTAATTCACCTATAGTGTCCAGTACAAAAATATCCTTTTGAGAGTTTACTATTTCATTTTTTGACCTTAAAATTGGATTAAATCCATTTTTTATTATTAATTCATAGATTTCTTTAATTCTTTCAATATGCCTGGGTGCAATTAATAGTCTTACATCCTTAATTTCTGTAATCAGCTTTTTATAGATTTTTATTGCTAATTCATCTTCGCCCCTGTGAGTGCTTGCAAAAATTAATTTCTTTAAATCTTTTGAATCTTTAAAACTATTATTTTCCTGGATGTTTATACTCTCAAGTTCATTTGATGTTATAAATTTGATGTTGCCCAGTGTCTTGATTTTGTTATTGTTTAAACCGATGGAAATAAACTTCTCGGTATCTGTTTTTGATTGGGATAAAATCTCTGTAAATAAATTAACAATTTTTTTAAAATAAAATCTCAGTAAATGATAATTTTTATATGACTTGTCTGAAAGCCTTGCATTTACAAGTATTGCAGGGATGTCTCTCTTTTTACATTCTTCCAGTAAATTAGGCCAAATTTCTGTCTCAACTATAATAAGTAGTTTGATTTTTGCATAATTGAATAGTCTTTTGATTATAAAGGGAATGTCAAATGGAAAATAAAATGCAATTATGTCAACATTTTTAACTTTTTCTATTGCAAGTATATAACCATTTCTTGTTGTGCATGAAAGCATAATTGGATATTCGGGTTTTAGTTTCTTTATGTTTTTTATCAGAGGCCATACTGCATTAATTTCTCCAACTGATACTGCGTGAAACCATAACCAGTTTGTTTTAGCCCTCCAGATTTGAATTAATTCTTGAGGCCAAATTCCTAATTTTTGAGTTAATCCTGACAGCATCATTTTAATTATTATTTCTTTTATATGCTTTTAAGGTGTTAGCCATTAACATTGCGATTGTTACTGGTCCTACTCCACCTGGTACAGGTGTTATTGCCTGACATACAGCACTTACTTCATCATAATCTACATCACCAACCAATTTTGATACTCCATTTTCAGTAATTTTATTTATACCTACATCAATAACTACAGATTCAGATTTTACCCAATTTCTTTTTACTAATTTTGGTTTTCCAGCAGCACATATAAGAATATCTGCTTCTCTTGAAACTTTATCAAGATTATTGGTTTTACTATGAGCAATAGTTACAGTAACATTTTCTTCAAGCAAAAGTAATGCAAGGGGCTTACCAACAAGTGTTGATCTGCCAATTACGACAGCACTTTTATTCTTAAGATTTATAGAGTAATGCTTTAATATTTCAATAACACCTTGTGGTGTACATGGTTTTAAATACCCCTTTCCTGAAAGTAAATTGCCAAGATTGTACGGATGTAAACCATCTACATCTTTAGTTGGATTGATTTGTTCAAGTAGTTTCTCGGTATTTATATGTTTTGGTAAAGGTAATTGAACAAGAATCCCATCAATATTGGTATTGTTATTTAATGAGTAGATTAATTTAATTAATTCAGGTTCTGTTATATTTGTTGGTAATCTGTAGACTTCAGAATGTAAACCCAGTTCTATGCATGCTTTTTCCTTGTTTTTTACATAGGTATAACTTGCAGGATCTTCGCCCACTAAAACAACAGCTAGTCCGGGTATTCTTTTGTTTTCTCTGACTATTTGTTTCATTTCATCTTTAATTTGCTTATGAACTTCATTAGCAACTGTACGTCCATTTAGAATTAAAGGTGAGGAATTTACTTTTGTCATTTTGGTCCTTGATATTTGTAAAAATATAATTATGAAGTTATTATTACCTAAACCATTAAAACATAAATCTACAATTGGTTTAGTATGCCCTGCAGGTGGTTTTGATAATTATAAGACTATTAATCTTGTAAACAGATATTTGAAAAACTGTGGATATAAGGTAAAAATTGGCAAGTCTATGGTTTCAAAAAATAATTATAAATACTTGTCAGGTAACGATAAGAGTAGATTGTCTGATTTAATAACGTTTTATAATTCACCAGATATCGATGCAATATTTTGTCTTAGAGGTGGATATGGTTCTTCCAGATTACTTGATCATATTGATTTTAAAACCTTTTTTAAAAAGCCAAAGCTGATTATGGGATTTAGTGACATTACTGTATTATTGTTGGCACTTTATAGTCAATCAAATTTGGTTACAGTACATGGTCCAATGCTAGGAGTTGACTTTTTAAAAGAGAATGTAACTCCTAAAAGTAAAACTACTGCAAATATTATGTGGCAATTCCTAACGCATTCCAATTTTAGTTTTTTATATTCAAGTAATAAACATTCTTTTACTGTTTATCCCGGTAAAGCTGTTGGTCCGTTATTGGGTGGAAATTTGACCGCTGTTTGTTCATTGCTTGGTACTAAGTATTCTCCGGACTATAAAAACTCAATTCTTTTGTTAGAAGACATAAATGAAGAGCCATATAAAATTGACAGAATGTTAACTCAGCTAGAACTTGCAGGCATCTTTAATCAGGTCAAAGGAATAGTCTTTTCAGGTTTTTCAAAGTGTAAATTTAGGAACGATAAAGAGGTCTTATTTTTATTAAAAGATAAATTGTCACGTTATAAAAAGCCTTCTATATATAAATTTCCAATAGGACATGTTTTAAACAATTATCCAGTACCAATAGGATTAAATGTTTTCTTAAATGCAGATGATTTAACTTTGCAACGAAGAGCTGTACAATAGTTTTATGAGCACCTATATTCTTCCTTTTGAAAAGATGCATGGCTTGGGTAATGACTTTGTATTACTTGAACGGAGAAATTTACCCAGTACAGTTGATGAACAAAAATTAGCCAAAATTCTTTGTAAGAGAAATTTAGGTATAGGTGCAGATGGACTTATAATTGTAGATTTAGCTACCACCAGAGAGAGTGATTTTGTATGGGATTATTATAATAGTGATGGATCTGAAGCTGAGATGTGTGGCAATGGAATGAGATGTTTTGCAAAGTATGTTTTTGAACGTGGCTTTATTGATAATACAACTTTTAAAGTACAAACTAAAGCAGGAATTATTACTCCAAAAATCGAAGAAGATGGTCAGGTTTCAGTAAACATGGGAATGCCAAAGCTGCCAGAGCAGATTAAACAAAATATTTCTATAGATTTAAAGATGTTTTCATACACCTATATTGAAGTTGGTAACCCACATTGTGTAATTTTTTTAGATAATGAGATTAAGGATGAAGAATTTTATAAATATGGTCCAATGATTGAAAAAAATAATAAATTCCCAAAAGGTGTAAATGTTGAATTTGTAAAGGTTATAAACAGTAAACTGATTAAATGCAGGGTGTGGGAAAGGGGATGTGGACCAACACTTGCTTGTGGAACAGGAGCTTGTGCTGTTTTAATTGCAGCGTCATTAAATAATTACGTGGAAAATAGTGCTGTTATACAACTTCCTGGAGGTGATTTAAGTATATTCTGGGATAAAGATATAAATAATGTGTTTTTAAAAGGTCCGGCAACTTTTGTTTATTTTGGGCAATACAATCTTGATCCAGTACTTGTTTGTAAATCGTTGGTTTAACAAATACTAATATGCAAAATGCTGAAATTAATATATCTGAAAAGAGAAAATATTATTTAAAACGTAGAAATTCTATAAGAAGAATAATACTTGTTTCACTCGTTTGTATTTATGGTTTTATTTCTTATAAAATTTATAATTTCCCGAAACATCATCCAGTGAAAATTGAATTTTATGGAAATAAATTGATTAATAATGTACTTCTCCAGAGTCAACTGTATTCATTCATAGAAAATAGAGGTTTTTATTTGATTTCACCTAGAAATCTTACAGCATATCTTATAAAAACCTTCCCATTGATTGAAGATATTGCAATTAGAAAATATATTTTTCCTGAAATTAAGTTAATTGTTAATTTTAAAGAGAAACAAATCTGGGGAAAAATTTATTATTTTTCAAACACTAATCATAGTGGCTATGTTACAAATCAGGGTGATATTATCCCATTGCAGCATATTAACTTTGATAATTTACCTTTAAATCTTGCGAGCATTTATCTTGAAAGAGACTGTATACCTACTGTATCTTTTTTGAGCAATTTAAAGACTTTTATTGATGAGATTTATAAAAGCAAATTGATTACAATTTCTGAAATTAAGCTAAACAAAAAAAATGAAATTGAATTAATTTCTGCTACAGCTTTTAACCCTGTCCTAAAGATCAAAGTGGGGCAAATAGAAAATGAAATGATGCTTAAACTTCAAAGGCTGAATAATGTAATTATGCTTGTAAATGAAAATGCTTATTGTATTGAATATCTGGATTTAAACTATGATGGAAGTGCTGTAATTAAGACTTGTTCAGATAAAAGCAAATTCAAGAAATTAAAGTTGAAAATTAAAAGAAGAAATTAATAATTTATGGTTATAAATTGTTTAAATTAAGATATAAGTAATACTTCTTATCAGGTTTAAGTATCTACCAGTTTTATTATTTTAAAAGATTAACTATATGTGCTAGTATTATTAACCTTATTAAATAGGGAGATTACAATAAATTGAGATATATACAAGCAAAAGATAGATTGTCTAGAAAATATGGGGAGTTGTTAAATGGAATGCCCATGTTTGAGATAAATAAACGACCTTATCCACCAGGTCAGCATGGGTTAAAGCGTACAAAAAATTCCGAGTATGGAAGTTTACTCCTTGAAAAGCAAAAGCTAAAATATTGTTATGGAATTGCTGAAAAACAATTCAGAAGATATTTTGCAAAAGCTACTAAAATCAAAGGACCTACAGGGGAAATTTTAATTCAACTACTTGAAACAAGGTTAGATAGCGTTGTTTACAGAATGGGATTTGCTCCGACACTACCCGCTGCAAGGCAATTAGTTAATCATGGGCATATTTTAGTAAATGGAAAAAAAATAAATATTCCTTCATATGCAGTAAAACCCGGTATGGAAATAACTTTGAAAGATAGTGCAAAAAATTTAGAAATTACAAAAAACACTTTAAAAAATGCACCTCAGGTTTTGGACTATATTTCAGTTCAAAAGGATAACTTTTCTGGTAAGTTGGTAGAATTTCCACAAAGATCACAAATACCAATAACAGTAAATGAGCGCTTAATTGTTGAATTCTACTCAAGATAAAACTTGTATTTAGCCCATAAATTAAATATAAAGCCCAATAATATTAAGAAAAATAGCAATAACCCTTATAAAAACTATATTTTCTTATTCAATTCTTTAACAATTTTTGCCAAAATGACTTCTACTTAACCTCATTCATTCGTTCATAAAGTAAGCTAATAAATCAGACTACAAATGGAACACGTAGAGCAAAATCAGGTTTTATCAGAATCATCTACATATCTTGGTGATGAGATTAATCTTATTAGAACTTTGCTTTCATATGGGCTTAATGTTTCAGTTGATGAAATTAAGATCAGTTTCCCTTCTTTAAATAATTTTTATTTTATAAATAATGTTTATAAATCTTCCTGGGCAATATATTTATATAATGAAAAACTTCCAAAACTTCTTTATACAGGCAATTTTTTAATTCAGGGTGGTCAGTATGGCAAGCGTTCCTCACGATCTCCATTTGGAGTAAATGCTCTTTCCTCATTAACTTCTATAGCAAATACTTTTTCATATGAAGCTTCATTTTTCAAACAAAACTGGACTATGGATTTAAACATTTCTGAAGATAATGATGAAAAGCTAATATTCACTGTAAAAGAATATCAAGAATTTTTAAAAATATTAAATAAATTGCGTGCACTTTGGGCATTACACTTGAGTGAAGAGGCAAGCATTGACTTTGTTATAAATGAGTTTTCGGAACCATCAGATCCATTATTTTTTATGAATTTGGAAGCCTTTGATAGTCTTGCTGCAAAAGTAAAAACATACTTTAAACCAGTTTCTCAAAAATCTATTGAGCTATTTCAAAAATTGTCTTTAAATACTGAATTTGAGGGAAAATTTTATAATCTACAGCCTGGTACTTGGCTGAGAGACGATGTTTTAATTGAAATGGAAAAATTTTCATCCACAAAAAACTTTTCATTAACAGAAGAAGAGAAGCAAAGTTTAAATCAAGAATCAAATGACTATGCTTATAATAACCCTTTTAAAATACAAGCATTAAAGCCATCATTTTAGTTTCTATCTACCGCCTTCCTCGCTCATTCTTCTCTTGAGCTAAGCAGTAACTCATTTTAATTAATCTAAACTATATTTTATTGATTAATTGGTTCGTTTTTCCCGAGAATAATATATTTAACTTGTTCAATGATATTTATAGTTAAATCAGAAACTTTTTCCAGGGATCTTATAGTTGCTAATAGTTGTGCTTCGATTTGTGCAGTATGTCCACTTTTTTCACCAACCTCTTTAAGTATTTGTTTATATAAAATATCGTGTAAACAACTTATTTCTGAGATTCTTTTTAATGCTTCTTCAGATTGATTTATATTTGCAGATAAATAAAGTGTTAAAGCTGTCTTTATAAGATCCTGTACTTTTTTAGACATAGTGATGAATTGATTTTTAATAGATTCTTCAAGTATATTTACATCAGATAATAAAGATAATGTAGATAAATATTGTTCTGTTATTTTTTCAAAATTTAATACAATTTGTAGTGAACCAATAACCAGCCTTAGATCTTTAATTAATGGTTGTTGTAAGGTTAATACGAGAAAGCATTGATCATTTAAATCTTTACTTTCTTTTTTTACTTCTTTTGAAATATCTGTAAGCCTTTCTTTTAAGTTGTCAGAATAATTTTCTAATAATGAGTTGTAAAGCTCAGAAACTTCAATACATTTCTCTCCTAATGAATATACTTTTTGTTTAAGATCTGTAAGATCTCTTCTAAGTGGGGTGCGAGTTGTCATAGCTAAAATATAAAATTTACTGTTACATTCTCCCTTATTTACTTGTTAGATATTCTCATAATAGCTATCATATCTCAGGCAAACACATATTACTATAAGTATAAGATATTATAGTTGAGATAAAAACTTTAGGAGAAAATGATGGATAAATTTCTTGCATATTTAATAATAGGAAGCTCGTTACTTGCTATTATTTTTGGTCTTTTATTAATTCAATGGGTAAATGCCCAAAGCCCAGGAAATAGTAAAATGCAGGAAATAGCAAAAGCCATTCAGGATGGCGCAAATGCTTATTTAAGTAGGCAGTACAAGACGATTGCTATAGTTGGAGTACTCTTGGCTGTTATTTTATTTTTTACTCTTGGATTACATACAGCAATTGCTTTTATAATAGGTGCGGTTTTTAGTGGACTTGCAGGTTTTATAGGTATGAGTGTTTCTGTAAGGGCAAATGTTAGATGTGCTCAAGCAGCACATAATGGGCTTGGAAGCGCATTAAATGTAGCATTTAAAGGTGGTCTTGTAAATGGACTTTTAGTTGTGGGTCTTGGTCTATTGGGTGTTTCAGGATATTTTTATTTCTTGCAATCTACAAACCCAAGAGACATAAATGAAAATGTCAGGGCTTTAATTGGATTGGGATTTGGTGGAAGTCTTATATCAGTCTTTGCAAGGCTTGGCGGCGGCATATATACAAAAGCAGCAGATGTTGGTGCTGATCTGGTTGGTAAAGTTGAGGCTGGAATACCTGAAGATGATCCAAGAAATCCAGCAGTAATTGCTGATAATGTTGGTGATAACGTAGGTGATTGTGCTGGTATGGCAGCCGATTTATTTGAAACATATGCTGTAACTGCAATTGCTGCAATGCTTTTAGGATGTATTGAGTTTCAAAGCTTTATTAAAGCCGGAAATATTTATCCAGTAATTTATCCATTAATGATAGGAGCAATTTCTATAGTTACTACAATTATTTCTTCTTTTTTTGTAAAACTGGGCAAATCACAAAATATTATGAATGCTCTGTACAAAGGAGTAATTATTAGTGGTTTGATCTCTGCGATAATTTTTTATCCAGTAACTATGAAATTTATGAGTAATCTAGGAATAAATCCATTAAAGCTTTACTTCTCATCACTAGTAGGTTTAGTAGTAACTGCACTTATAGTTATGATTACAGAATATTACACTTCAAGTAATTTTAAACCTGTAAAAAGCATTGCAAGTGCTTCTGTAACTGGACATGCAACAAATATAATTGCTGGGCTTGCAGTTTCTATGAAATCTACTGCTTTGCCAGTCCTTACTATTGTTGCAGGGATTCTGGTCTCATATTTTCTCTCTGGAATTTATGGAATTGCTTTAGCTGCTATGTCAATGCTTTCTATGGCAGGAATAATTGTTGCTATTGACTCATATGGTCCTATTACTGATAATGCTGGTGGTATTGCAGAAATGTCATCATTGCCAAAAGAGATTAGAAATATAACTGATCCATTAGATGCTGTTGGAAATACTACAAAAGCAGTTACAAAAGGCTATGCAATTGGTTCAGCAGGACTTGCTGCAATTGTATTATTCTCATCGTATACTCAGGACTTGCAGGATCACTGGATAAAATTAGGAAGACGGGCAACTAATTTTGATCTAGGTGATCCATTTGTATTAGCTGGATTATTTATTGGAGGTTTAATACCTTATGTTTTTGCAGCCCTTGCAATGGAGTCTGTTGGAAAAGCAGCAGCACAGGTAGTTGAGGAAGTTCGAAGACAATTTAAAGAAATAAAAGGCATTATGGAAAATAAAGCCAAACCAGATTATGCTGCTTGTGTAGATATCGTTACTAGAAGTGCTTTAAAGGAAATGATTTTACCTGCATTAATTCCTGTTTTAACCCCAGTAATAATAGTTATAGCTGGAAGATTGGTATTGAACTCTTTTGATGTTTATGCGTCTAGTAAATTAATTGGAGGAGTGCTTGTAGGAAGTATTGTCACTGGAATATTTATGGGGATTGCAATGACCAGTGGTGGTGGTGCATGGGATAATGCAAAAAAATATATTGAAGAAGGTAATTATGGTGGTAAAGGCTCTGATGCTCATAAAGCTGCTGTAACTGGTGACACTGTAGGAGATCCATATAAAGATACTGCTGGACCAGCAATAAATCCGATGATTAAAGTACTTAATATTGTTGCAATTTTAATAATTAACTATTTGTAATTAATGTAATTTATCAGCAAGTCAAAATTATCAGTATTATCTCAATTAATAAGAATATGTTATAATACTGATAAATTCTACAGATCGAGAAATTAATGTAATATATCAGTAAATAAAAACAGTAGCAATTTACTTTAAATATTGCCATTTATCAGCATATGAATGACCAAACAAAATATCTATTTAGAAAAGCAAATATAAAAGATATTGACGATATACTTAATATTGAAAAGGTTGCTTATGGAAAACATCATTGGTCTAAAGAAGTATTTACGAAAGAATTCAAAAATCAATATTCTTCATATTTTATCTGTGAGTATAATAGTGATAAACCTGAAATTATTGGTTATATAGGTTATTGGCAAATACAAGATGAAGGACACATTACAACCTTAGCAATATCTAATTTATATAAAAGAAAGCATATAGCTGATAAATTACTATATATTCTTATGAATGATGCAAAAAGTAAAGCTATAAAATGGTTAACTTTAGAGGTAAGGGTATCAAATCTACCGGCAATTAATCTATATAAGAAATATAATTTTAAACAACTTGGAATCAGGAAAAAATATTACCAGGACAATAATGAAGATGCATTAATTTTATGGACTGAAGATTTAAATGATGATATATATCAATCAATTAATGAGCCTCAATTAATTTTATCTTAATTTCTGATATATTACAGTATGACAAGTAATTCATTATTATATAACTATATCTACATTTTGTAGCTGATAAATTACAGTACATCATTGGTGGTATTTATTAATTTATTATCTAAATTTAAATAAAATTCAATAGATGATTTAGATTTTCCCTTGATCTAAAATAAACAGCTAAAGCCTATGAATTCATTGATATCAAATTTCAGATAACCTTGTATTATTTACAGCTTGCATATATAACCTTAAAATATCACAAATAGATGTTTTTATTTGTTTAAGTACTGGGTATTACATAAAATATAGATGCTGTATCAAATATCCTAGTTTTAAAGATATTTAATATTAAGGAGTAACCTTGAGCAAAATATTAATTATTGATGATGACAAAGCAATTGTTGAATTGGTTAAAGTAAACCTTGAAATACAAGGGCACCAGGTTCTCTCAGCAAACGATGCTTTAACTGGAATTGCTATAGCACAGCAAGATACCCCAGATTTAATTATTCTTGACCTTATGATGCCTGGGGTAGATGGATTTACAACATGCCAGAGAATAAGAGCTCAGGAAAACACAAAAGAGATTCCAATACTAATGCTTACAGCATTATCCCGTACAGATGACAAAGTCTCTGGGTTTAATGCAGGAGCAGATGATTATTTAACGAAACCATTTGAACTTCCTGAATTATATGTAAGAGTTAGAGCATTATTAAGAAGATCTGGTAAAGCTCCAACAGCCATGACACTGCCTGAAATATTGCATACAGGTGATATTACACTTATTCCTGAAAGCAGAGAAGTTAAAATCACAGACAAAGTAGTAAGACTAACCCCAATAGAATTTGAGGTACTGCATTGTCTACTACAGCATCACGGACAAACTGTAACCACAAGTAAACTACTTGAGGAAGTTTGGGGATACTCACCTGATGACGATGTTGATACTATAAGGGTCCATATAAGGCACTTAAGAACACGAATAGAAGTTACAGGAAAAAAATATATTAAAACAGTTTATGGTGGCGGATATCAATTAATTCCAGCAGGGTTTGTAAGTAAAGGTGACCAACAAACAGAACAATCAATACAAAATCAATAAATTTAACAACCTTTGATATATTAAATGAAAGCTTAAATTTGTTTTGTACTTACAACACAAGTTGAGCTTAGTAGCAAGTTTAGGATTTGTGTGGTTCACCCACCAAGTCCGATCAGGCAAATCAAAGAAGCACAAAGAAGCTTCAGCTCGTCTGAAGCCATATAAATGTAAAGGGCGCTTAGCTCAGTTGGTAGAGCACTTGTTTGACGTACAAGTGGTCAGAGGTTCGAATCCTCTAGCGCCCACCATCAATAAAGCTTCTTTAAAGCTTTTTCTTTTTTAAGAAATTAAAAATTACGCCCAACAAAACTACCATAGACATAAGAATCAGCCATGGAAGCATGGCACGTTTAGATGGTAAAGTTATCAAATTTGAATCAGCCTTTTTAGTTCTTCTATAGTATTTATTTTTGTTGCTTCTTTGCAGTAATTCGTCTTTTGATAAAATATCATTTTCAATAGCTGGGTCCAGATTTGAATTATCTTCAATCAAATCTAATGAAGAATCTGAACTTTTATATATTTTAGTGGTTATATTGTCTTCATTTAGCTCATCTATTTCATTTGGTAGATAATCTTTCGTATTTATTTCTTCAGTGTTTTCAGAATCACTTTTTACTTCTGTTTTTATAACAGTTACTCCAACTACTCCTGTTGTATCACTAGGTTGATTGTTTTCAGGTTGCAATTCAACCATATTAGAAGAAGTACCACTCTCTTTTTCTTGAGCTAAGACATAAGTTATGTCAAAAGAAAATACAATAGATATTGATAATAAAATTGCAATAGTATTTATTTCTGACTGCTTTATGTGATAATTCATTTGTTTATATTGTATTATTGACCATTCTAGCTAAAAAGAAGAAAGATTAATTACATCAGTTCCGGAATTAGAAATAAAATACTATTATTAATATATGGAGCAACAAAAACAAGAAAACAATGAATTCGTATAATAAAAATGTATCAGCCATAATTATAATAATTTGCCTCATATCTGTAGGTATTGGGATTTTTTCTCCCAAAGATAAATCTAATCCTGGTGGAAATGAAACAAAAGAATCACATTTTTCTAAATCAACCCTTTCTGTTCACAGCCCTTTTAAGGGTGAAAGAATATCTGTAATTAAGTTAGAAGGTATAATTAGTGATTCTGCCGGAAACTCAATTTTTAAAGATTTAACTTCCAGCAGTTCAGTACTTGATTTAATTGTAAAAGCTACTAAAGACCCAAACATTAAAGGGATCGTAATTAGAATTAATAGTCCAGGTGGGACAGTTGCTGCAAGTCAGGAATTATACAGAGCAATAATAAAAGCAAGAAAAAAGAAACCTGTAGTTGCCACTATGGGAGATATAGCTGCTTCAGGTGGTTATTATATAGCATCTGCATCTAATGCTATATTTGCAAATCCAGGCACACTAACTGGTAGTATTGGAGTTATTACATCCTATTTAAATTTCTATGAACTGTTAAATAAAATTGGAGTAAAAGGCATAACGATAAAATCAGGTGAATTTAAAGACATAGGAAACCCAACAAGACCTTTAACAGAGAAGGAAAAGAAGATATTACAAGCACTCCTTAATGATTCTTATGATCAATTTCTTACCGATGTTTCAAAAGGCAGAAAGATACCAAAAGAAAAAATAGCAAAAATTGCAGAAGGATTGATTTATACAGGTAAACAGGCTAAAAAAATTGGTCTTATAGATCATCTTGGAGATTATTATCAGGCTGTAGAATATGCTCAAAAACTTGCTAAAGAAAGATTTCCCGAATTAGCCCAGAAATATGGCAAAGACAATATTCCTCTTGAAGAAACATGGAAAAGTACATCAATATTTGATGTATTGCTTGGAGTAATATCTAAAACACCAGTTCCAAATGTCATTGATAATAAGTTATTTAAAACTTATTCATATTCAAAGTTTCAACCACTATGGCTTGTAGAGTAAATAATATCTATTTATTTAATGCAAACTTTGAAAAGTAATTAAATGGTTTAGGGAATTTTTTAAGTTCTTTTATCCTTTTAAGAACAATTTCCCTGACTTTTTTTTGCTGGTCATTTATAGACAATGTCGCATCTATAACTGTCAATCCAAACTCTTCTATCATTTTTTCATATTCAATTAATATTTTTTCCTGAAACAATTTAAAACTTTCCTTAATATCAGCCGATAAACCAATATCCATGCCGGCTTCATAATATTTAATTTCAGCCCTACTACTTAAAATACGATCAAGTGCAACATTTAAAGGTACTTTAAAATAAAATGCAATAGTAGGCTTCATTGCAAATTCATATAATTTTCTTACCCATTTAGGATCAACTCCTCTTGCTACATCTCTTGCAAAAGCTGTATAAATATACCTATCTGCCAACACAATAGCACTTGCTTTTAATGGTGGAATGATTTCCCTTTCGATTCTATCTGCAAAGTCTGTAGCATGAATTAAACTGAAAGTTGTAGGTGTTAATATTTGTCTGTTTTTGCCACGTCTTGTAGTAGTTTTTACAAGTGGTGAAGAATTCCAGGCACTAAAAAACACACCATATCCCTCATTTTGAAGCCATTGATGCAAAAGTTTTAGTTGAGTACTTTTTCCAGAACCATCAATTCCTTCAACAGTGAAGAGTTTTCCCGGGAATTCTTGATTAAAATATTTGTTCATTTTTTGTAACTCCAGACAAGCTGGAGTTTCTTTTGATCAACCCTTCTAGCTTGATCTATTATAGATTCTTACTTCAAAAAAGTATTACAAAAATAGTAATATGCATATATCCACATTGAAATACACTCTAAAATAGATTGTTTCAATAAATTTTTATTAATATTACCAGATACAAATACACATAAAAAGTTTTAAATTGATTTAATTTAAAGGTTTGAGATACAAATAATGTTAATAATGTCAAAAAACAAACAATTTAAAATTTCAATTTTAGGCTCAGGTAGTTGGGGTGGAACAATTGCATGGTTGTTAAGTAAAAAGAATTATCATATAAAGCTTTGGGTCTATAGCAAAGAAGAATTAGATTACATTAAAAAAAATAATTCACTGCCAAGACCAAAAAATCTGAAATTAAAGAAAAACATTCAGATTACAAGCAATCTTGAATATGCTATTAAAAATGTAGATCTCGTAATAATCGCTGTTCCAACCAATGCTTTTAAAACAACTGTACTTAAATTAAAAAGTTTAAAAATAAACAAAAGAATAATAATTCTCAGTGCAACTAAAGGTATAGACACAAAAGACAATTTAAGACCATCAACAATTCTAAAAAAATATTTACCTAAAAATCATATAGCAGTTTTATCTGGACCCAATATTGCAATGGATGTCATTTCCGAATCACCAATCATATCCATTATTGCTTCAAAGAATCACAGAGTAGCACTATTACTCCAAAAACTCATTGCATCTAAAAACTTTAGAATTTATTTAAATACTGATATTGATGGAGTAGAAATTGCAGGAGCACTTAAAAATGTAATTGCAATAGCTGCAGGTATGTGCGATGGATTTGGTTTTAACATCAGTACAAAAGCAGCTTTAATCAGTAGAGGTTTAATAGAAATAGCAAAAATTGCTGTAAAAGAAAAAGCAGATCCCAAGACACTACTGGGAGCTAGTGGAATTGGAGACTTAATAGCAACATGCTGCAGCATAAATAGCCGAAACTATAGAGTTGGTTTTAGTCTGGCAAAAGGTAAAAAGTTAAAAGTAATTTTAAAAGAATTGGGTCAAGTAGCAGAAGGACTAGAAACGGTTAAATCAATGGTCACATTAGCAAAAAAATATAAAGTTAATGTCCCTATTGCAAATGCTGTATATGAGGTAGCCTATAAAAATAAAAATCCTAAAATGGCACTAAAAAGCTTATTAAATAGACCACTTGCTGGTTATGAATTAGAATTTTAATTTTTTAATTTATAAACAATTAAGAAATGTTTGAGAGTTTGTCAGCTTTTTCCAGCACTTCATCTATGTCACCCACCATATAAAATGCCTGTTCTGGAAGATGATCATATTTGCCTTCTAAAATTTCCTTAAAGCCTTTAACAGTTTTATCAAGCTTCACATATTTACCTTTAGTACCAGTAAAGACTTCAGCTACTGAAAATGGCTGACTTAAAAATCTTTGAATTCTTCTTGCTCTGTTTACAATTAGTTTGTCGTCTTCTGAAAGCTCATCCATACCCAAGATTGCAATAATATCTTGAAGCTCTTTATATCTTTGCAGTGTTTGTTGAACACCTCTTGCAACATTATAATGCTCTTCACCAACAATTGATGCTTTTAGTGCTGCACTAGTAGAAGCCAGAGGATCTACAGCAGGATAAATTCCAAGCTCAGCAATTTGTCTACTTAAAACTGTTGTAGCATCTAAATGTCCAAAAGCTGTTGCAGGAGCAGGATCCGTAAGGTCATCAGCAGGAACATATATAGCCTGAACTGATGTAATAGAGCCATCTTTTGTACTTGTAATTCTTTCTTGCAATTCACCCATTTCAATGGCAAGCGTTGGCTGGTAACCTACAGCACTTGGCATTCTTCCAAGAAGAGCCGAGACTTCTGAACCTGCCTGGGTAAATCTAAATATATTATCCACAAAAAATAAAACATCTTTTTTTTGTACATCACGAAAATATTCTGCCATTGTTAAAGCTGAAAGACCAACTCTCATACGTGATCCAGGTGGTTCATTCATCTGACCGTATACAAGAGCAACGTTTTCAATAACTCCAGATTCTTTCATTTCATTCCAGAGATCATTTCCTTCACGTGTTCTTTCACCAACACCAGCAAAAACTGAAATACCTTTATGGGCTTTAGCAACATTATTTATGAGCTCCATAATAATAACTGTTTTACCTACGCCAGCTCCACCAAATAAACCAATTTTTCCACCTTTAATATAGGGTTCAAGTAAATCTATAACCTTAATTCCAGTCTCAAAGATTTTTATATCTGTATTTTGATCAGTCAATTTTGGCGCATGTCTATGAATAGACCACTTTTCACCAGCTTTTATAGGCTGACCTTCATCAACAAGCTCACCTAAAACATTAAAAATTCTTCCAAGTGTTTCATTTCCAACAGGAACCTGAATAGGGTTTTTTGTGTTTATAACTTTTAGCCCGCGTGAAAGTCCATCCGTAGAACTCATTGCTACTGCTCTGACTTTATTGTCTCCAAGTATTTGTTGAACCTCAGCAACAATATTTACTTCTTCATTAACAGCATTTTTTCCTTTTATTTGAAGTGCTGTATGTAAATCTGGAAGGCAACCAGGCTGAAACTCTACATCTATAACCGGTCCTATAATCTGTGAAACAATTCCTTCATCTTTTTGCAAAACTGTAGTCATAATAAATCACCTTTTTACTTGGTTAAATTAATCTAAAGTCCTGAATAACTTTAAAATATTAACATTTCAGATGATTTTAGTAAACAAGCTTTATTTATAAGTATCGCTTAAAGGAACTGCTATAACATTTTTTTTCTCTTCTTCGTTATCACGATTTGTCTTATCAACACTTTTAGTATTCATTTCCTTGAGATCTATATGATTGTTTATTACTACATTATTAACACCACTAACCTCATCACGACAGACAAATCTTACAGTATTTGGCGACTGAGCAAGATTTTTATCAATAAATAAAAACAAAGAAAGTTCATCACCAGGATAAATTATATATGTTTTATTTTTGGATAAAATATTTTCATCATCATCTAGACTGGCTTTATTTCGTTTATAATAACCAACTGATCTAATGGTATTTGCTGCAGTTTTAGCTATTCCACCCAATGCAAATGATGCTGCACCAGCTGCTATACCAAAAATTGCAAGTTTGTTTGTGCTTTTATTTTTAGATAAAGAATATATTTCTGCAAGACTTGAATAATGCACTCCCAGATCAATGCTATAACCCGGGATTGAAAATATTTTATCTGACTTATTTTCAAGATACAATTCATATAAATCATATTTTTGCGCAATTGATCTTTCTATTGGAGGAGCATCAATTTTTCTTACTACATATTCAAACCCATCAATGTGATCATCAAAGGCAAACACCCTGTTACTTTGAGGAAGGATTGTCAGAATAGATAAAAATAAAATTGTAATTTTTAAGAATTTCATTGAGTTAAATATCTTCTTTAAATTAATTGTAACCACAAGAACAGCTATGGCTAGTTAATCTATAGATACCCAGAAATGCTTAACAATTTCTTAAAACATTACCTAGGAAATTGATATTCCAAATCTCTATCCTTATTTTGACCAGAAGCATAATTTTTAATGTTTTTCAGTGAATCCGGAAACAGAGTGACAGCTCTATCAGATTCAATTAAATACTGCTGTGCCTTTTTAATAACACCTTTTAAGGGTATTTTTAAAGCTTTTACCTTTATTTTTAAATTGCTTATTTCCACTAAATTATATGTTGCTGGGTATGAAATAGGGCTTGAACCTGTTACAAACAAAACATTATTAAATAACCTTATCCTTGTTAAAAGCTCACTTCCTGAAATAACAAGCTTTACCTGAGGATTAGATTTTAATATATTAATAACTTCACTTGCATTTTGATTTGTTACGGGTTTTCCAATTATATCCAGCAAAGGTTTATGAATAAAAATCACTGTTATCAAATCTTTGTTTTTTTCAAGGGTTTGCAAAAGCCATTTAAGTTGAACTATTGAAAGTGGTCGTTTTTCAAATACAAGCTGACTGTCAAGCCCAATCAATAAAAAAGTTTTTATTTTATGAGACCACCATGTATTTTCAGTTTCTATGCCATTTGTATTTAATGCCAAGATCAACTCAATTTTATTTTGAGTATTTAGTTCATTTTTTCCAAATACAAAAAACACAGGGTTTTTTAACTCTGAAACCATATCTAGAAACAGATGCCAGACATTCTCAGTTCTTTTAAGTTTGTTCAATTCTGGCGTTTCAGAAATACTGTTACCAGCAAAAACCACAAAATCTATATTTAATTTCTGATTAATATATCTGATAATATCCTGAAAAACTGCTTGACTTTCATAAATTAAAAGCCCGTATTTTTTTTCAAGTAAATGTTTTTGTGTCGGATTTTGAATAGGTGTTGGATATAAGTTTAAGTCAGATATACAAACAAATTTTATTGTATTACCTTCTTCAGAAAAAGATTTATCTAATATGCCAAACAAACACAAGAAGACAATCAGGAAAAGAAAATTATATGATTTTATACTTTTAATAATAATTAAAAACATCTTTGTAAACAATAAAACCAATTTAAGCTATTCAATCAAGAATCAGCTAGTATTATAGAGTAAAAATGAAAAGAACAAACAATATTTTTTCAATTTCAGTTTTTCTATCTTATATAATTTTTATTATTGTTTTATTATTTACATTTTGCTTAGATAAAGCCTTTTCGAATGAATCATCCAATATGAAAACTACAGTTAAATACGTTACAGAATCAAATGGTATAAAAGAATATCAATTGAACAATGGCATAAAGGTACTATTAAAACCAATGCATTCAATACCTCTGGTTACATTTTCTGTGTGGTATAAGGTGGGTTCAAGAAATGAAACAAAAGGGATTTTAGGTATAGCTCACTTTTTAGAACACATGATGTTTAAAGGTACCCAAAAGTACAAAAAAGGTGAGATCTCAGCACTTATTCAAAAACATGGCGGTGTATTTAATGCATTTACATCAACTGATGGAACGACTTACTATGAAACAATATCTCCTAAATACCTTGAGCTTGTAATTGAAATTGAATCAGACAGAATGAAAGGCTCTGCATTAGAACAAAAAGAACTTGATTTGGAAAGAAATGTTGTTTTATCAGAATTAGAAGGAGATTTAAATAACCCAGCAACTATACTGGATCAAAAATTACGTTTCAATGCTTATGAAAAAAGTCCTTATAAACACCCAACCATAGGATATGAAGAGGATATTAAAAACACTGATTCAAAAATAATGAGAGATTTCTATAATAAGTTCTATAATCCAAACAATGCAGCAATAGTTTTAGCGGGGGATTTTAATGAAGGTACTGCTTTAAAATTAATTAATAATTATTTTGGCAAAATTAAGAATGAGAACTCATATGCTGCACCATACTCTATACCCAGAGATGAACCACAAAAAAAAGAAAAAAGATTCACCGTAAAAAGAGCTGGTTCATTTAAAATTCTGGAGGTGGGTTACCATATAACAGATGCAAAACATAAGGACATCTACCCCTTAAACATTGTTGAAGAGATATTAATAAAAGGTGAAAAAAGTCCGCTCAAAAAAGCCTTAATTGAAAAAGGGTTAGCAACTGATGTTTACGGCGGTGCTGAAGCAAATGTAGATCCAGGTCTTTTTTACATACTTGTATCGCTAACTCCAAAGGCAAGTCATAAACAGGTTGAAAAAATAATAACTAGAGAAATTGAAAAATTAGTCAAAAATCCACCTCAAGAAAAAGAAATATTGGCAGCTAAAAATAGAATTAAAGCAAATTATTTATTCAGTCAGGATGGCACATATGCAAAAGCTTTAAACATAGGATTTTTTGAGACTATAAACAACTGGAAACAATCAATAGAATGGACCGAGCAAATCTCTAAAGCAACAAAAGAAGATGTTGCAAATATACTAGATTGTTATTTTAGAAAAGAAAATAAAACTATAGGATATTTTATACCTAAAATCAGAAAAGGTGAAAAATATGAATCATCACCAATAACCCTAAGCACTACACACCATTATAAAAACAACAACAGCACCCATTTAGTTACTAAAAATCCTACAGGCATTTACACCAACCATCCATTAAAATTTCAAAAAATTAAATTAAAAGATGGCTCAGATTTACTTGTATATAAAAATATGGATCTTCCAGTCACCTATATAACCGGCATAATAAAAGGTGGTTCAAGCTTATTACCAAAAGATAGTGAATTATATTGTCAGTTGATTTCAAGGCTTCTTCAAAAAGGAAGTAAAAACTATACAAAAGAACAGATTGAAGATATTCTGGACAGCACTGGTTCTCACATTAACTTTTCATGCGATGAAGAATCATTTAGATTTAACATAGCTTCACTTAATGAAAATTTAGAAAAAACTCTTGATTTATTTACAGATATATTATTTAATCCAACATTTCCAGATGAAGAAATTAAAAATGAAAAGGCAAAACTTATAGCAGAAATTATAGAATTAAAAGACAATACATCTGAAATTGCAAGACGTAAATTAACCCGGATCATATACCCCAAAGAACATCCATACTACTCAAACAATTTTGAAGAAGATATTAAGTTAGTTAAAAAAATTGAGAGAAGTAAATTCTTTGAAATCCATAAGCTCTTAATCAAAGACAATAGAGCAATAATTGCATCTGTAAGTAATTTAAATGAAAAGAAACTGGCTAATTTCACTAAATTACTAAATGGTTCATTCTATAATGGAAAAATCAAAGATGCAGTAAAGTTAAATATTCCAGATACATTGCTCAGAGATCATCCAAAAACTGAAGTTGTTTTTATAAAAGACAAATATCAGTCCGATACTTACCTCGGTCATGCATGCGACATAACCAGAAAAGATCCTGATTTTTATAAAATGCTTATTGCAAATTATGTTTTAGGGGGAAGTTCACTTGCCAGCAGATTAAATAAAAAAGTAAGAGATAATGCCGGACTTGTTTACACTATTTATTCTTATATAAGTTCAACTCATGGAAGAGGAGAGTTTGCAATTTATTTTGGATCAAATAATAAAAATGTTGATGAAGCAATAAAACTTACAAAAGAAGAGTTAAATAATTTCGTTCAAAATGGAATAACACAGGAAGAATTAAAAATAGCCAAACAGGCTCTTGTAGACTCATTTGTAGGAAGAAATTTGTCTACAAACAATGAGATTACAACCACTCTTGCTACTCTGGGATTTTACGAATTGGGAGATAATTATATAAATAATTACCCTTCTATCATCAATTCATTAAAATTAAGCGATATAAACAGTGCAATTAAAAAACATATTTTTCCCGATAAATTAAATATTGTAGTTGCAGGTGAATACAAAAACCATAATAAATAAGCTTTAATCTGTACCTTCAACAGCTTTAGCACATGGTACACAAATTAATTTGTGCTTTAGATCCTCTCCAATATCAGTTGAATATTTCCAGCAGCGAGGACATTTTTCACCATCAGCTTGAGTAATTACAACTATACACTTTTCGTCATTTAAAAGAGATAATTCATTAAGCTTATCTTTTTTATATTCCTTATTAAAATCATGAATTTCAAGCTGTGAAACTATAAATATTGTCTCAAGCTCAACTTTATTAAACATTTTTAAGATATCAAACATTTCCTTATCTTTTATAAATAAGTGTATTTTTGCTTCAAGAGATTTTCCGATTTTTTTATCTGCCCTTGCTATTTCCAAAGCTTTATTTGCTATAGGTTTAATTTTTTCTAAAATATACTCAATCAGCAAAGATTCAGATTTACCAGCTTCATTAGCCCATGTTAAAAACAAAACAGACTCTGTGGTTTTATTTATACCAAGTGGTAAAAATCTCCATATATCTTCAGCTAAATGTGGAAGAACCGGATATAACAATCTAAGAAGCACCTCTAAAATTTCATATAAAACAGTTTGAACAGAACGCCTGGATATTGACTTTTTACCTGCTGTATAAAGCCTGTCTTTTACTAAATCAAAATATAAGCTTGATAAATCAACAGCACAAAAGTTTTGTAACTCCTGGTAATAAAGGTAAAACTCATATTTTTCAAAATAACTTCTTATAAGATTGCTTTTAAGAGCTAACTTTGACAAAATATACTTATCAATAACCCACAAATCTTCGTACTTTATATAATCATCTTTTTCATCAAAATCATATAAATTACTTAAAATAAATCTTGCGGTATTTCTAATATTTCTATAAACCTCTGCAAGCTGCTTAAGCATATTCTGACCAATTCTCATATCTGAAGAATAATCAGTACTTGCAACCCACAGCCTTAATATATCTGCACCATATTCACTAATAACTTTTTCAGGATCCACAACATTTCCAAGTGATTTTGACATCTTTCGCCCTGATTCATCCAGAACAAAACCATGAGTAAGAACATGTGTATAAGGAGCTTTTTGTTTAATAGCTACAGAAGTTAAAAGAGATGACTGAAACCATCCTCTATGCTGGTCACTGCCTTCAAGGTACATTACATCTTTAATACCTTTTAATTCATCACGCTGTTCTATCACTGCATAGTGGGTAGAGCCTGAATCAAACCATACATCCATAGTATCTGTTTCTTTTTTAAAGGATGTACTGCCACATTTGCATTTATAACCAGCTAACAAAAGCTTCTCTGCCTCTAACTCCCACCAGATATTTGTTCCATTTTTTTCTACATGACTTGCAACATTTCCAATAATATTTTTATTTAAGTGAACTTCATTGCAACTAGTACAATAAAATGCTGTTATAGGCACGCCCCATGTACGCTGCCTGCTTATACACCAATCTGTTCTTGACTCAACCATCGAATAGATTCTGTTTTTCCCAACTTCTGGTATCCAGGTTACTTTATTAATTTCTTCAAGAGCTTTATTTCTAAATTTTTCAACGCTACAAAACCATTGCTCTGTAGCACGGAAAATTATTGGTGTTTTTGATCTCCAGCAATGCGGATAACTATGGAAATAGTCTTCCTGCTTAATAAGGGCACCTTTCTGGGCTAAGAGATCAATAACTTTTTGATTACCAGCTTTATGAACATATAAACCAGCTAGTTCACTACCTGCTTCATCGGTTAAAACACCTTTTGCATTAACAGGAGACAATATTTTTAACTTATATTTATGGCCTATTGCAAAGTCTTCCAGTCCATGTCCAGGTGCAGTATGAACACAGCCTGTTCCTGTCTCTAATGTCACATGTTCACCTAAAATTATTGGGCTTTCTCTTTCATACAAAGGATGTTTACAAATACTATGTTCAAGATCTTTTCCTTGGATTTTTTCAAGTATTAGACATTCTTCCGATGTCTTAGAATTAAACTCATTTAATAATCCTTCTGCAAGTAAAAGATGTCCATGCTCCTTTGATTTAATAACCACATAAGTAAAATCTTTATGAAGACAAACTGCAAGATTTCCCGGAATGGTCCATGGAGTTGTTGTCCAGATTACAGTTTTTAAATCTTTATATTTTTCAAGTGCTTTTGCATTGCTTGATAATTCTTGAATATTAAATGCAACATAAATACTTGGCGACTTATAATTTTCCACATACTCTACCTCTGCTTCAGCAAGTGCTGTCTGACAGCTGCTACACCAATAAACAGGTTTAAGACCTCTATATATAAAACCTTTTTCAACCATTTCACCAAAAAGCCTGAGCTGATTAGCCTCAAATTTTGGATCAATTGTCATATAAGCATTTTGCCAGTCACCTAAAACACCCAATCTTTTAAATTTTTCTTCCTGAGATATTTTGTTCTTCATAACAAATGCAGTACACTGCTTCCTAATTTCAACAGCAGATATCATTTCATCTTTTTTCTTATCTTTTAGCACTGCACTTTCAATTGGCAAGCCATGACAATCAAACCCTGGTACATAAGGTGCATAGTAACCTTCTAAAGTTTTATATTTAACAACAATATCTTTTAAAATTTTATTTAAAGCAGTACCAATATGAATATTCCCTGAACTTAAATATGGTGGTCCATCATGAAGTAAGAATTTTCCTATATTGTTTTTCTTTCGGGTTTCCAATACCTTTTCGTATACTTTATTTTCATGCCAGAATTTTTGAATCTCAGGTTCTCTTTTTGGTCCATCCCCTTTCATAGGAAAATCAGTTCTTGGAAGATTGAGAGTATCCTTATAATTCACGGTTTCATTTAATTGTTCTTTTGACTGCATAATATTAATTTACTTATCTAAAAGTTAGCGGGTAATCATTGTACCAATACCACTATCTGTCAATATTTCAAGGAGTATCGAGTGTTTCAATCCACCATTTATAATATGAACCGCTTCAACACCTGCTTTTAAAGCTGATATTGCTGACTGAGTTTTTGGAATCATACCTCCTGAAATAACTTTATTTTTAATTAATTTATCAGCTTCTTTTAGAGTTAGCTTTGAAATTAAGGAGTCAGGTCGTTTTGAATTTTTCAATATGCCAGAAGTATCAGTCATCGATATTAATTTACATGCTTTTAGTTTTGCAGCAACTGCACATGCAACATTATCAGCATTAATATTATAGTTCTGTCCTTTATCATCAGCACCTACAGAACTTATTACAGGAATAAAACCTTTTTCAAGCAAAGTAAATAAAATACTTGCGTCAAGAGATTTAACTTCTCCAATAAGTCCATATTTTTTCATTTTGATAATGGGTTTAGCCGAGAACAAGTTACCATCTTTACCACACAAACCAATTGCTTTAGCTCCGGAAACATTAATTAAGTTAACAAGATCTTTTTGTACTTTTCCGACAAGCACCATCTCAACAATTTCCATGGTTTGTTTATCTGTAACCCTATGACCATCTACAAACTTGACCGGTAAGTTTAAGCGCTTTGACATAGAACTGATCTCAGGTCCTCCACCATGTACAATAATTAGCTTTATACCAACACAACTCAATAAAACAAAATCTTTTATAGTTTCCAGCTTTAATTCGGGATCGTTCATAGCTGAGCCACCATATTTAATTACAAAAACTTTTTGATGGAATTTTTGAATGTATGGCAATGCCTGTGAAAGTACCTGAACTCTTAGCATTGAATTATTTTTTTTATTTATCATTTATTTAACCGATTCTTTCTTTTTTCTCAGTTCAAGACTTTTAAGAGCATTTTTTGCAGCTTCCTGACTTGCTTCTTTTTTTGTCTTTCCTATCCCTCTTGCTAGTTCATTCTCTTTTAAATATACAGCTACTTCAAATTCTTTGTTATGATCCGGACCAAATTCTTTTATTGTCTTATAATCCGGCAATCCAAGTTTACACCCCTGCAAATATTCCTGTAAAACTGCTTTAAAATTGTCCTTATCCTGGTTTTTGTCAGCAGACTCTATATGTTCAATCCAGTGATTTAAAATAAACTCTCTTGTTTTTTTGGGTCCACATTCATAATAAATTACAGCTATTAATGCTTCTAGAGAATCAGCTAGTATTGAAACAGGTAACGATTTCTTCTCATTTTTTCCAAGCAACAAATAATCGCTCAGGTTTAATTTTAATGCAATTTTACTTAAAACCTTTTCACTGACAACAAAAGCTCTAAGTTTACTCAACTGTCCTTCTAAATAATCTTTATACTTATCCATCAGATATTCGCTAACATAAAGTTTAAGTACTGCATCACCAAAGAATTCAAGTCTTTCATTATCAGAAATATTTTTTGAAGTATTTTCTTTTTTATATGAGCCATGAACAAATGCAGCATTTAAAAGATTTAAGTCTTTTATAGTCAGATCTAGTGATCTTGATAAATTTAATAAAACTCTTTTTCTGTCTTCTTTCATAGCGTCTGCACTCTTGGACCTTTCATATTCTAACCTTTCTCATTTGCTCAATTTACCCATCAAATCTGACTATGCGAGTAGAATTGACATATGAAAGTTTAAGCTTGTTTCAAGCTGAATTAAGCATAATAATTAAATGATTAAAAATCACAACTCTAAAAACCTATTTGAGGTAATTCTCAGGCCTAACTTGAAAATTAGGTCTAGACAATGGTGGAAAAGAAAAACAAAGGAAATATCACTAATACTTAGAAAAAATCTTCCAAAAAAAGATATTCGATTTAGCAAAATATTCAAGGCTACATTACTTCTAACAAATAACAAAGAAATACAAAATCTAAATAAAATACACAGAAAAATCAATAAGCCAACAGATGTTTTATCATTTCACTTAAATAAAAGAGAACAACTCAATCAAAAGTATCTTGGTGACATAATAATTTCTATTGAAAAGGCAAAAAAGCAAGCCATTGAACAAAACAAAACCATAGAAGAAGAGCTTATTATGTTAATTATTCATGGCTTTTTGCACTTAATTGGCTACGATCACGAAAAGATTAAAGATGAAAGAATTATGTTTTCTTTACAAGATAAGATTTTAAATAAAATAAAAGTCAACCAGCCATGAGTAAGCTAACATAATATTTATCGAGAAAATCTACAATTAATACAGCATATGCAAAAAATTAAAGTCTATAATAATTTAACAAAAAAATATGAGGAATTAATTTCAACAAATCCATCACAGGTAAAAATTTATACCTGTGGTCCAACTGTTTACGATCATTCTCATATAGGACATGCACGCTCATCAATTACATGGGATTTAATAGTTAGATTTTTAAGGCATTTGGGATATGAGGTTTTATGGACAAGGAACATCACTGACATAGATGACAAAATAATAAACAAAGCAAAAGAACTGAATGAACATCCTACTAAAATAGCCAGAACATTTATTCGTTCATTTTATGAAGATATGATTGCACTAAATATTGACTGGCCTGATTTTGAGCCTAGAGCTACACAATATTTACCTGAAATGCAGGATTTCATTTCTGATTTGATAAAAAAAGGAGCAGCATATCAAATAGACAGTGATGTTTATTTTTCTGTATCTTCATTCAAAAACTATGGGGCTTTAAAAGGTCAGTCAGTAAGTGAGCTTGAAAAAGGTTTTGGAAGGATAGAACCAAATCCAAAGAAAAAACACCCGCTAGATTTTGCACTATGGAAGGGCATAAAAAACAAAGACGAATATTCATTTGAAAGTCCCTGGGGAAAAGGCAGACCAGGCTGGCATCTTGAATGTTCTACAATGAACTATGTAATTTACGGTGATGAGATTGATATTCATGGCGGTGGCGATGATTTAATTTTCCCTCATCATGAAAATGAAATTGCACAATCTGAATCTAGAAACAAAAAAACATTTTCAAAATACTGGATACATAATGGAATGGTTATGGTAAATGGCAAGAAGATGGCTAAATCAGAAGGCAATTTTATTATCATAAAAGATGCTTTAAAAACCACAACCAGTAATGCAATCAGATTATTTGTATTAAACAGTCATTATAAAATGCCATTAAACTATACAGAGGAAGCCATTACTGCAGCTCAAAATGGAATATACAGGCTAAGCGAGTCATTGTCAGATTTCTTTAACCACAAAGATTCTTCTTTAAATATTAGTAATGAATATCTTTTAGAATTTAATAATGTAATGTCTGATGATTTTAATAGTCCTAAGGCTTTATCTATACTTTTTAAAATTACAGATAAAATATATCTAGAAAAAAACGAAAAAACCAAGCAAGAACTTCAAAACACTCTTTTTTATTTATCAAATATACTAGGCTTTAATTTAATGGAATCTACTAATATGGATTCACACACTAATAAAGCATTTGCAAAAGTAATAGACAGATTAATCGAATGGAGAACAGATTGTAAATCAAAGAAGGATTTTCTTGCAGCAGATAAAATACGAGATATACTCAATGAATGCAAAATAGAAGTAAAAGATTTATCAAACAATCAATTCAAATGGCAAATCAAAATTTAAACATGAAGAGTATAAGCTTTAAAGCAACTCTAAGCATTTTTCTATCAACAATGATAGTACTAAACATCGCTCAAGTAGCTTATGCAAAAAAGGAAGTTATTTTAGATGAAAAGAAAATATATTTAACGAATTTAACCGATATAAATATTACGAATGATTCAACCAAAGATTTAGAATCACTTAAAAAACTTATTGATAGCAAGAGACCAAAAGCTATCTATCTTGAACAGTGGATTACAATGGAACCAAACAATGAAAACATACTTAAAAAACTTCAACAAATTGCAAAGAAAAATAATATAAAGTTTTATCTGATTATAGGTAAGAATGTCTGGTTTGGCGAAAGAGGCTTAAAAAATACTTTAGCTGCACTTGATACCTACGGAAAATATATTGATGGAATTGTACTTAGAGTAGAACCAAATAAAGCGAATGTCTGGAAAGACGATTTTAGTATAAAAGCTCAAATATTAAATTTAATGCTTGATGCATATTCTGCGATTCATATTGAAACAAAAAAAAGAAATAAAACATTTATTGCAGAATTTCCATTCTGGCTAAGCGACTTTAAAGGACCAAATAGAACCTTTTCGCAGGATACCTGCATGCATACAGACAAAATTATTTTTCTTATTGACGATCCTGAAAAATTAGATAAGCTAGAAATAAACTGGCATGATGTAACCTGTACTTATAACATTGATATAACAAAAAGGGCCACGAATCAAACAGAAGATTCAGTAAGAGATATTTACCATAAACTAAAAGAAAAACTTACCCTGTATTCAAACTTTAATGGCTACATAATTGATTCTGACTCAACTTTAGAAGAAGATATTTAATTAGGACTTACACAAAGTTCGCAGGGTATGGCACCATTCGCTCACTTGTGCGAATAATGCACACGTTTGCTCAGATGCCATACCACTACTCACTATTTTGTGTAAGTCCTGTTAATTAATAAAGAATTAAACAGGTTTCAGGGTTATCACTAAAAATATGTGTATTATTTAATTTTTTTTTTCCGAATACTTCATTAGCAGGTAGTGTTAATGAATAAATTAAAACAAATTAAAATATGCTTATTATTAATCACTATAATCTCATTACTATTTACAAGTACAGCAAAAGCAATAATAATTCCAAGGGAAGAAAACACATTTAACCCCAAACATTTTCTTGGGAAATGGGACATGCAGACAATAGTAACCAGCTCAAAGTGTCCTTATGTTCTTGTTGGTAGCACTACAGAATCAAATTTAGAGATAAAAGATGTACGGATACTATGGAAAGGTGGAAACTGGAAAACAAGTATTGGAAAAATCAAATTTTTAAATAGCAAAGAGGCAATATCGGAAAGAGTAACTGAAATGAAGACAAATGATAAAAACAATTGGAAAGCAATATTAATTGATCACTTAAAACTTGACGAAAACAATATTATGCACTTAGAAAGCATTGTAATACAATATAAAAACGGTATATCAGTCGGTGAATATAAGACATTGTCTATTCTTACAAAATCAGAGCAATAAAAAAGAGCATAAACAGATTATATAACTTATACATTTTATACATTTAAAACATAGCCACAGTATATTTGCTATAAATTTCAAGGGAAAATCTACAGGAATTATAATGCAAGCAATTATTATAGGATACGGCTTTAAATTAACTCTCCCTTTATTGATTTTATTTACAGTTCTAGTATTACTATTTGTTTATCTATTCTTTGCATTATTTTTCCCGGAAAAGTTTATATAAGTGGCTGAGTTATTAATTTACATTGCCTGCCTATTATTGGTAATAACACCAATAAGTTATTTGCTTGGTAAATTTATTTCAAAGCATTTTTCAAATGATAAAAACGAACCCAGGTCAAAACTGCAACTGATTTTTGAAAAGATAGAATACCCTATTTATAAATTATGTGGCATTGATCCTGATAAACAAATGACCCCAAAAGAATATTTCTTTGCGCTTTTTTGCTCAAACATAGTTTTATCTGCAATTTGTTTTTTAATACTTTACTTTCAAAACACCCTGCCATATAGAGGACCAGTAAAATGGCAACTTGATGTTCTGTTAATTTTACATATACTTTCATCTCTTATAACTAATACATGCCAGACACATCATATACCCGAACAACACCTGACTCATCTTTCAAATTATTTTGTCATGCCGCTGTTAATGTTTTACTCTAGTGGCAGCGGACTGGCTACAGGCATAGTATTCATGCGGTCTATAACAAAAGGATGGAGTGGAAATGCTTATGTAGACTGCATAAAAGCAATGACAAGAATTCTTTTCCCTGGATGCTTTATATTAACTATTATTTATACTGCACTTGGTATGCCAAATACTTTCACCACATCAATATCATATGAAACCATAGAGGGCATAAAACAGAATTTATTACTTGGTCCTGTTGCTGCTTTTGAAGCCATTAAATTATTTGGTGAAAATGGGTTATCATGTTTTAATGCTAATTCTGCACACCCCTTTGAAAATCCAAGTTACCTGACAAATTTTCTTGAAATAGTTACAATTTTGATAGTTCCCTTTTCTCTACTAATAGCTCTTGGGTTCTGGCTTAAAAACCACAAACAGGCAATAGTAATTTTATCAGTACTGGTTACTGTAATTGTTACAGAATTTACTGTTGTATCTATTAAAGAGTTAAACGGAAATAACTTAATTAATAATTTTTTAAATGGAAATTATTCAAACTGGGTTGGGAAGGAAACACGACTCGGAATTATTGGTTCTTCTGTCTTTGAAGCAGCGGTATCAAACGTTAGCGGCTCTGCAAATGCTTCTCTTGACAGTTTTCATCCAATTATAAATGCATTTGGGTTATTTAATTTATCTAACCAGTCCATATTTGGTGTTCAGGGTTTTGGTACTGTTTTTACAATAAACTTTGTTTTGTATACTGCATTTTTCATTGGAATTATTCTTGGAAGAACACCTGAAATTTTTGGAAGAAGAATTGAAAAAAATGAGATAATTTTAAGTTCAATATTATTACTTTTAAACCCTATTTTAGTTTTATCAAGTGTTGGATTAACATTAGTTTTATACCCGGATAATTCTACAAACTTTTATGAGCATATTCACTACTATACAAGAGTATTTTATGAATTTGCTTCAGGAGCTGCTAGTAATGGATCAGGCTTAGAGGGTTTAAACGACAATACTCCATACTGGAACCTTAGTCTGACTATAGTAATGTTTGTAGCAAGATATGGTGCAATGTGTTCAATGATATTACTTGGAGGTTCACTGGCTAATAAACCTTCACTAGCACCAACTATAACTACTTTTAGAACCGATACTGCATTGTTTGGATTTATTTTTTTATTTATGTCTGTTATATCTACACTATTAGTTTATTTAGCATTTATTGTATTAGGTCCTTTATCGGAGGTACTGATTCACAGATAACGTTATGGTAATAGCAAGAGAAAAAAGAAAATATACACTGGATGTTGACTACTCTAAAGTCTTACAAAACTCTACATTTGACTCCCTTACACAATTAAATCCTCTTGTAATGTTGAAAAACCCTGTTATTTTTATTGTTGAGATTTGTTTTTTAATTATGCTTTTGTTGACTTATAATCCAGGGCTTTTTGGAACCAGTATATTGACTAAGCAGGACAACTTAATAATTACAATCTTACTTTTTCTAACTATTTTCTTTTCTAACCTTGCTGAAAATATTGCTAAATATATTGGCAGGGCACAAGCAGAGAGTTTAAAGATTATTCACGGAGATATTGAAGTCAAAAAAATACAGCCAAATGGAACAATTGAATATGTTTTTGCCTCACAATTACAAAAAGGAAACATTATAAAAATACAAGAAGGCGATTTAATTCCACTTGATGGCGAAGTTATTGAAGGTGTTGCCAGTGTCGATGAATCAGCTATTACCGGTGAATCATCACCTGTTTTAAAAGAACCAGGAACAGATAATGCAAGTTCAGTTACTGGAGGAACCAGAATTTTAACAGACTTTTTGCTTGTAAAAATTACATCTGAACATGGACAGACCTACTTAGATCAGATGGTAAGTATTGCTGAAAATGCTGAAAGGCATAAAACCCCAAATGAAATTAGCTTAAACACTCTTCTTATTGCATCAACAATTTCTTTTTTGCTTGTGGTTGTAACTTTACCTGTAATCATGTCTTATTTAAATTTAAAAATTGAGGTTTCATTCTTAATAGCTCTATTAGTATGTCTTTTGCCAACTACAATTGGAGGCTTAATTACACCTATCAGAATTTCGGGTTTTGACAGAATTAATCAGTTAAATGTTTTATCCATGTCAGAAAAATCACTTGAAACTGCCGGGGATATAAATATACTTCTTCTGGATAAAACTGGAACAATTACTTTTGGCAATAGAATGGCTATTGAATTTATACCACTTGGTACTTACTCAAGTTCAGATGTAAGTAAAGTTGCATACTTAACAAGTTATTTCGATCAAACACCTGAAGGAAAATCAATATTATCTCTTGTAAAAAGACTTGGTATTGAAATCGATATAAAAGATATTAAGGGCATTCCTCATGAATTTACAGCACATACAAGAATGAGCGGCATTGATTTAGAGAATGGTGATATCCTACGCAAAGGTGCAAGTGATGCAATTAAAAAGTTTATTTCCATAAAAAACGGTAAAACATCACCGAGTGTTGATCAGCTTATTGAAGCTATAGCCATACAGGGAGGAACACCTCTATTAATTTCAAAGAATGCAGAGTTAATAGGATTAATTCATTTAAAGGATATTGTAAAACCAAACATGAAGTATAAATTTAAAGAAATGAATAGTCTTGGAATAAAAACAGTAATGTGTACAGGAGACAATAATCTTACTGCAAAAGTTATTGCAAATGAAGTTGGCGTAGATGAATACATCTCTCAGGCAAAACCAGAAGATAAAATACATTTAATTAGAGATTATCAAGCTAAAGGAATGATTGTAGCTATGTCTGGTGATGGTACAAATGATGCTCCTGCTCTTGCTCAGGCAGATATAGGGCTTGCAATGAACAATGGTACGGTGGCAGCAAAAGAAGCTTCCAACATGATTGATTTAGACTCAGATCCAACAAAAATTATTGATATAGTTCAGATTGGCAGACAGTTATTAACCACAAGAGGTGCATTAACAACATTTTCAATAACAAATGACCTGTCAAAATATCTTGCAATCTTACCAAGCATATTTATACTGCCCGGGTTTGAAGCATTTAATATTATGCATTTGAGTTCAGGATTTTCTGCAATAGTTTCTGCACTTATATTTAATGCATTTATAATCCCAATTATGACACCTCTTGCACTAAAAGGTATTCCTATTAAAAATATTGACCCAAATAAATTATTACAAGACAAATTATTAAAATATGGGTTGGGTGGACTGCTTCTGCCTTTAATCGGAATAAAATTAATTGACCTTGCTATAGGGAGGTTTTTACAATGAGAGTCTTAAGAATATGCATCATTACAATGCTTATGATACTGATATATTTAATTTCCACAGTCTTTTTTACCAATATTTTATTTTACGGTAAAGCAAATGGCAGTTTAATCAAAATTGATAATAAAATAGTTGGCTCAAATCTTATAGGGCAGGAATTTAAAAACAACATATACTTCCATGGAAGACCTTCGTCTTCAAATTATAAAAATGATATCTCGGGTAATTCAAACTTCCCTTATTACTCTGAGGCATTACTTAAATTTATTAGAGAAAATCTTAAAGCTACCCTTTTAATAAATAATAATATTAAACCTGATTTAAACCTGATAACCGAATCTGCCTCAGGACTTGATCCCCATATAACTTATACAGGTGCTGTAAGCCAAATCGATAGAATCGCAAATGCAGGTAAAATGGACAAGGTAGTAATTAAGACATTAATTAACAAAAATTCCAAACCACGAATTCTAGGCTTGTTCGGAGAAAAAATTGTAAATGTCTTAGAACTTAATATTGAGTTAAACAAACATTATGCCAAAACGCCTGGATCCAGATGAATTATTAAAACAAATAGTAAAACTGTCTAGTGGTAGACATAAAGTTTTTCTCGGTATGGCTCCTGGCGTTGGAAAAACATTCAGAATGCTTGAGGAAGCTATTGAACTTAAGAAAAAAGGGGTAGATATTGTAATTGGCTATTTAGAATTTCAAAACCGGCAAGATAATGAATATCTACTTAAAGGACTAGAGGTAATACCAAGAAAAGTATATAAAGTACATAACAATGAATTTCAGGATCTGGATTTAGAAGCTCTTATAGAAAGAAGACCTGCAACAGTTGTAATAGATGAACTTGCACATAATAACATTCCAGGTTCATTAAATAAAAAAAGATACCAGGATATAGAAGAATTACTTAAAAACGGCATCAGTGTTTTATCTACACTAAATACTCACCAGCTAGAAAGCATTGCTCCATTAATAGAAAAAAATATAGGCATAAAGATCAATGAAACAGTTCCTGACTGGGTTTTAAATAAAGCAGATGAAATTGTACTTGTAGATATTCCTATAGATGAACTTTATAGCAGATTAAAGTCAAAAAGGATTTACACAGAAGAACAGCTCAACCATGCAACTAAATATTTTTTCAAAAGAAATAATTTATATTTCCTCAGAGATCTAACATTAAATGTACTTGCTGAAAAAGTAGAAGTAGAGGTTATAAACGAAAAACTAAAAGCAAATATTAAAGAGAGAATACTTGTAGCAGCAAGCCCTAAAGAGAGTTCACTGAAATTAATAGAACATGCTGCAGAACTCGCAACTTTATCACATGCAAACCTTGATATCATCTGTATTTTAAAAGGAATCACTGATGAAAAGACAATTAACCTACTTAGAGAAACCACTAAAAAACATAATGGAAATTTTTTACTACTTAAGGACATTAAATCTTCCACAGCTGACAGCATTGTTCATTTTATTAAACTAAATAGAATTACTCAAGTAGTAATAGGTTATCCTAAAATACCAAAGTGGCAGGAGGTTTTTGTTAAATCAATAGTTTTTACTATACTAGAAAAAACAAATAATCTGGATATTACTATCGTAGGTAATAAAGAGAACAACAATACCATTAAAATACAAGCGACAGAAAAAGAAACTGCAGGCATAAGAACAACTGATTTACATTTTGGCAAGTTAAAAATATACATAGGAATGGCACCAGGTGTAGGTAAAACGTATAAAATGCTTCAGGATGCCAGAGAGTTATACAAGCAAAATACAAATGTTTTGCTTGGAGTAATTGATACACATGGGCGACACCAGACTGCCCAGTTAATGGAAGGATTACCTATATTACCCAACAAACTAATTGAACATAAGAACAAATATTTACAGGAGTTTGATTTGGAAGCAGCGATTATGGCTAAACCAGATATTATTTTAGTAGATGAGCTGGCACATACAAATGTGCCAGGTTCTATAAATAACAAGCGTTATCAGGATGTGCAGTATTTGCTTAGAGCAGGTATAAATGTTTACTCTACTGTAAACATTCAGCATATTGAAAGCTTAAATGACATAGTAGAAAATGTTACAGGAATAAAAGTACGAGAAACAGTACCTGACTGGTTTATTTCACATGCAAGTGAAATTGTTTTAATTGACTTAAGCCCAGAAGCTCTGCAGGAAAGATTAAAAGCTGGAAAAGTATATTCAGTAGATAAAATTGAGCAAGCATTAACACATTTCTTTCAGAAAAAAAATCTTATTGCGCTTAGAGAACTCTCTCTGAGAGAGGTTGCTGAAAGTGTAGAACATACAATGTTTCCAAAGGATAAAAAAACAAGAGTTTTAAGTTTTGTAGATATTAACAATGACACTGTAAGACTTATCAGAAAATCTGCAAGGATTGCAAGCAGATTGCAGGCAGAATTAATTGTAATGCACATAATTGAAAGCACAGAAAAATTAAGTGAGGATAAAAAAATTGCAATCATAGAGCTTGAACAGTTAATTGTTGAGTTGGGGGGAGATTTCAGGCTGGTTGAAGGGAAAAATCTTATAAAAGAAATAGTTGATGCAAATAAAAAGATAATGCCTGATTACATGGTTATTGGTGAGCCAAGGCAATCCCTACAAATACCATTTTTCAAAGAATCTATGGCAAAACAAATATTAAATAATATTTCTGATACCCACATTTGGATAGTTGGTGACTTTACAAGGGAAATATAAAGCAATTGAGAATTAATTATTAAAGCTCAGGTTTTATCTTTTATGTTATTAAAACACTTTTCGTAGAGCAAATACACAGGGATTCCGCTTAACAATAGAAATATATTTAAGTATGCATCAGTCCCATTTAAACTAAGCAAATTAATTACAACCATTGATAAAATAACAACTACTGCAACACTAATAATAAAATACATTCCAAAATAGCCAAATGGTATTTTAAAATGCACTTTTTTCCCTGGATTTTGTTTTCTTAAGACTACAAGTGCAATTGCTTCAAGCAATAGTGCTATTAAATATAAAAAAACATCATAGGTAATAAGATTATGAAAACCACATAAGACTAACAAGCTATAAATAAAAGCTGAAAACAATATTGCAACATAAGGAGTATTATAAGTTTCATGCAGTTGCGCCAGCTTTGACGGAAGTAATTTATCATTAGCCATTTCTGACACTACCCTTGTCGAAGTTAAAAGCATTGAATTAAAAAGCCCAAGACATGTAATCATTCCTCCGAAAGCAAGAGCCACAGATAACCATGGCTTGTTAATAGAATCAGCAATATATGAAAACTCTCCAAACTTCCAATGCTGCCAGTCAGTATGAATACATAAACCTACTAAAATAGGAAAAAGATAAAATCCTACAATTATTGGAATTGTTAGAAACAGTGCTTTATGATAATTTGTTTCAGGTTTATCTATTTCATGTAAAACAGTAGATCCATTATCCCAACCAATAAAATTCCAAAAAGCAATTGATAATCCAAGAAGCAAATTTTGTGAAGTGTATTGTCCCGTCGAGTGTAAAATCGGATTAAAATCAAAATTAAGATAGTCCAGACTAATAACTACAAAAAAAACGAATAACAGCATTACTATAGCCTGAAATATCGTAAGAAGATTTCCAACTATCCTTATACCAAAAATATTAATAAGAGCAGATGACCAAATCACAGAAAGCTGAATACAATAAATAGCCAAAAAATCCAGCTGCGGCAATAATATTTTCAAATAGGTAGTAATTAAAATAGGATATAAAGAAAGGTCAACCAGCGTATATAAAATACTCCACCAGCCTTCCATAAAACCCCAAAATCTACCCAGACTCATCGACACCCAGCGATAATAACCACCTTGGACAGGATATGAGCTGGATAATTCTGCCACAATTAAACACTCTGGTATGGTCCAAACTATCGGTAGTAATACAATTAACAGGATTGTATTAATCGGTCCAACCGAAGAAACAATTTCCTCAAGACCAAATGGCCCACCACTGACAGAAAAAAATATGATAGGAATTAGAGCAAGTAGTTTAGCCTTTTTTTTGTTTTTTGCCATTGGTTTAAACCATTATAAAAACTATTCTCATTACAGAAAATCAAGTATAATATGCAAAGCTTAAATGCAAATAGAATTAATTTAAATACATATATCGCACAAAGTGACCAACCTACTTAAAAAAAAGCATCATGCTTTAAACAACAATATCTTTCCCCTAAGCTTTAAAACAAGCAAAAAAGGCGAGCTAATTATAGGCGCATGTAACACAGTCTCTCTGGCAAATAAATTCAATACACCACTTTATATAATCGATGAAAAAACATTTAACCATAATGCCAGCGAATACATTAGATGTTTAAAAAAATATTACAGTAATTTTTTAGTGCTTTACGCAGCTAAAGCATTTGCCTGTAAAGCAGTATTTAAACTTGCTAATAACATAGGGTTAGGGCTGGATGTGGTTTCAGGAGGAGAAATCCAACTGGCATTAAAGTCTGGCTTTAAACATGAAAATATTTATTTTCATGGAAACAATAAATCATTTGAAGAGATTCAAATGGCAATAAAAAATAAAATAGGAAGAATTGTCTGTGATAATTTTTATGAACTTGACCTTTTACAAAAAGCAGCACATGATAACAATAAAGTTATAGATATTCTTATAAGACTTACTCCGGGAATTGAATGCCACACCCATGAATATATTAAAACCGGACATTTAGATAGTAAGTTTGGTTTTGATATGTTATATCTGGATGAAGTACTAAATTATATTAAAAAACATGGGAAAAATCTTAGATTAAAGGGTTATCATGCACATATTGGCTCACAAATTTTTGAACTTAAACCATTTTCAGATATTGTAGATATATTGCTGAATAAATTTTCATATACAAAAAAGAAATACAATCTCGGATTAACAGAACTTGATATAGGTGGTGGTATTGGGATTTCCTATACAAAAAAAGACGACCCCATAACAATTCATGACTGGGCAAAAACAACTACTGATTCTATAAAAGCAAAATGCAAAAAATTAAATTTAAACCTGCCAAAATTGATCTGTGAACCAGGAAGAAGTATTATTGGACCATGCGGTGTGACTTTATATAGAGTGGGCAGTATAAAACAAGTACCAAACGGAAGGAAGTTTATTTCTGTAGATGGTGGTATGGCTGATAATCCAAGACCGATAACTTATCAAGCAAAATATACAGCCGTTGCAGCAAATAAAATGAACTCTAAAAGTCTGGAAAAAGTAACAATAGCTGGCAGGTATTGTGAAACAGGGGATTTAATCATTAAAGATATTTTACTTCCTAAAATTAATACTGGGGATTTAATAGCAGTATTTAGCACAGGTGCATATAATTACAGCATGTCTTCAAATTACAACATGGTTCCAAGACCAGCTTGTGTACTGGTAAACAATGGAAAAGCTGAAATTGTTATTGAAAGAGAAACATATACTGATTTAATGGCAAAACACAAAATGCCTTCACGCCTATATTCTCCTTAGTCCAAGAACATTTTTTTCATATTCAATTTTTTGTTTTACAATCTCAGGCTGATCAAAATTTAAAATTTCTTGAAGGATTTTCAGAACTTCAGGCATAGCATCTTCACCAAGTCCCTCACTTAAACCTAATGTTGTTCTTCTAAGCAAAACATCACTTAAGGTAAATGCCATTTCATTTTTTATTGCATGCATTACCTGAGCTCTAATATCAAGGGTATGAGAACTTAACAGTTTTCCAAGATCTTTATTTTCCAATGTATATTTAAGAACTAATTTATATTGTTTTCCATAAATATCAATTAATTGCTCTATTATTTCTAGATCTAAATCATATCGTTTAGCAGCTTTTTTACTTTCTTTTGATTTGTATTCATCAACATTACCTTCAACACTACCTATTAACGGGTTTACTGATGTTTTGCAAGATACAAAATTATAACCAAGTTTTTTAAAAACTAAATTTACAGCTTCTTCTGATAAATTGCGATAAGTTGTTAATTTGCCTCCAATTATTGAAATAAAATTTTCCAATCCATCTGAATTATGCTCACAAATTATATGGCGTCTTGTAATCTTTCCAGGCTTTACACCTTTTATGTAAGGAAGAGGTCTTACACCAGTATAAGTAAATAAAATATCCTCATGAGTTAGTTTTTTATTTGATAAAACTCTATTAGATTCTTCAAGTAAGTATTTAACTTCCTCCTGACCAGCTTTTAAACGATCTAAATCTCCTTCAAAAGAAATATCAGTAGTGCCTATTAAATAATAATTTCTCCATGGAATAATAAAAAAAGGTCTTGAGTCTGATTTAGCAGACACATACAATGCACTTTGTGGCCCTCCTTCAAACTTATTAACTATAATATGACTGCCTAAAGTCCCGCCAATTTTTCTTGGAATCTCAGTTTTAGTAAGTCCACATAATGAATCAACCCATGGACCTGAAACATTTAAAACAACTTTTCCTTTTGCTTTATATGTTTTTTGTGTTAAACGATCTACGAATTCAACCTCTGATACTTTTGCTGAATCAACATTTAAAGCAGTAACTTCAGCATGATTTAAAACCAAAGCTCCATCTTCTTTTGCCATAATTGCATTTTCAAGACAAATCCTCTCAGGAAAAGTAATCTGGCTATCATAATAAAAAGCACCACCTAATAAATTCTCACTTATTATTGATTGCTCGTGCTTTAAAAAGTCATCTTTTGAATACATCTTATGCCCAGGAAGCGATTTATCATATGAAAGCAAACCATATAAGATCATTGCCAATTTTATTAGGAGCATTCCCCTCTCATCACCCTTATATACTGGAATTGCAAGCTTTAATGGTTTAACCAGATGGTTAGCTATCCTAAGAAGTATTTCTCTTTCTCTTAAAGATTCTCTTACTAAATCAAACTCTAAGTATTCTAAGTATCTAAGCCCACCATGTCCAAGCCTGCTTGCTGCACTGGTACATCCAGAACCAAAATCTTCTTTTTCTAGTAATAAAACTTTTAAGCCACGCTCACTGGCATCCCTGGTTACACCACAGCCATTAATACCTCCACCAATGACAATTAGATCGAATTCTTTTTTTAAATCATTTTCTTTAAATCGCTGAAGCATGGTATCAGATGTTGCTAAGGTTTTATTTATGTCCTTCCTTCTCTCAAGAAGTGCATTATATAGCTGTGTTCCGAATACTGACCGATTAACACTTTAAGCTTTAAAAAGAATGATTATTGCTGTCAAATTTATGTTTTATAATTAACCTATTGAACCGGAGAAGTTATTTTGAATCTTAGTAAATATATTGGCATTATTGGTATAGTTTTTATTTTATTAACGGGATTTGTTTTTTCAAAAAACAGGAAGTTAATAAATTACAGACTTGTATTTATTGGATTATTTTTACAAATACTTACAGGAATTTTTATATTAAAAGTACCTATCGGAAAATCACTTTTTGAATTCCTTGCAAAAGGAATTACAACTATTCTTAAACTTTCACAGGTTGGTGGCGGATTTGTATTTGGATTTTTAGCAAAAGAGGAGATCTTATCTAAAACAATCGGCAAAGAAAGTAGTTTTATCTTTGCTATTCAGATTGTGCCAACTATAATTTTTGTCTGTGCTCTTGTTTCTATATTGTACTATTTGGGGATTTTACAAAGAATAATTAAACTATTTGCATGGTTCTTTAATAAATTGCTTGGAGTAAGTGGTGCTGAAGCTCTTGCAAATACTTCTGTTGTGCTTGTAGGTCAGGTTGAATCTGCTATTGTAATTCAACCTTATCTACCCAAACTAACAAAATCCGAAATCCTGACAATAATGACTGGTGGAATGGCCTGCATTTCTGGTTCACTCATGGCTATATACAGCAGCCTGGGCGTAAAAACTGAATATTTACTTGCAGCAAGTTTTATGGCAGCACCAGGAAGTTTTATAATGTCAAAACTTTTTTATCCTGAAGACGGAAAACCTGTAACAAGAGATACTGTTAAACTGGATTTCAAGACAAAAGAAAAAAACCTGGTAGAAGCCATATTAGATGGAGCATTTAGCGGGGCTAAAATAAGTATGGGTGTAATTGCCATGCTAATAGCTTTTATAAGTCTTGTAGCTATGGTAGATAAAATATTATTTACTATTAGTGCTGCATTAAGTTTAAAAGTAATTCTCGGGTGGATATTTACTCCTCTGATTTATTTACTTGGTGTTCCAAAAGAAGACGTATCAGTAATTGCACAATTACTAGGAACAAAGATTTCATTAAATGAATTTATCGCATATCTGGATTTAGCAAAGCTAATATCCGAAAATACATTAGCTCCAAAAAGTATTGCAATTGCTACATTTATTTTATGTGGCTTTGCAAACTTTAGCAGCATTGCCATTCAGGTGGGTGGATTAACTCAAATGGCTCCTGAAAGAAAAAGTGATTTAGCTGAATTAGGATTTACAGCAATGGTATGTGGTGCACTGGCTTCCTGTATATCAGGCTGTATTGTTGGAATTTTAATTTAATATTTTAAGTAGGTAAGACTCTACTTCTTCTTGAAAATCATTTTGCCATTCTTAATTACTTTTTCAACCAGATTTACCCCAAAATAATATGGCAACATATTATGATTTTTAACCCCAAGAATAATGAGATCTGCTTTTTTCCCTACCTCTAAGCTTCCTATTTCAGAAGCTCTATCAATAGCAAAAGCGGCATTAATAGTAGTTGAGTTTATAGCTTCTGCCGGCAACATTTTCATTTTTAAGCAAGCCAATGTAATCATAAGCTGCATATTAAAACTGGGACAACTACCGGGATTAAAATCTGTTGCAATAGCTACTGCAACATTTCGATTAATCAATTTTCTAGCTGGAGCATATCTCTCTTCATTTAAATAGAATGTGACTCCGGGCAATAAAACACCAATTACTCCACTGTCTTTTAAAGTTTTTATTCCAAACTCTGAAATATGATCAAGATGATCTACACTTACAGCTTTTAATTTAACTGCAAGTTCAGGGCTATTTAATATATTATATTGTTCTCCATGTAATTTTAATTTAAAGCCTGATTTCTTAGCTGCAGTCAATATTTCATAAGTTTCTTTAACAGTAAAAATTCCTTTCTCACAAAAGACATCACAAAATTCTGCGTACTGTTTTATTTTTTTTAATGAAGATAGCACTTCTTTTATATATTGTTCTTTTTTAAGATCTTTGGGTACAGCATGTGCACCGAGATACGTTCTAACTATATCTATCGGCAATTTTTTTTCCAGCATAGAAGCAACTTCTAAAATCTTCTTTTCATCTTTAAAAGTAAGACCATACCCGGATTTCACTTCAACTGTAGTAGTACCATACTCAATAATTTGTTTAAATCTTTTTATAGCTAGCCTGTACAACTCTTCCTTACTTGCTTTTCTCGTTTTTTCAACCGTGCTTAATATGCCACCACCCTGTTTTAAAATGTCTAAATAAGCCATGCCCTGAAGTTTCTTTAAAAACTCATTTTCCCTGCTTCCTGCAAAAATAGCATGCGTATGGCAATCAACAAATCCTGGCATTACTACTTTATCTTTTGCATCAATAATAATTCTTGCGGAAAACTTTGCTTTATTGGTTTTTCCTACAAAAACAATTCTGCCATTTTTAATTCCTACTGCACCATTAGTTATTATTCTAAGATTTGCTAAATCCTTTCCAACTTTAGGCATTTTAGGATTTAAAGACTTACAGGTCAGAAGCTCTGCTGCATTTTTTATTAAAATATCTAATTTAGAATTCATTTTAAACTTTTGGTTTTTAAGCCAGGTATCTTAACTTCTTTTTCTTTTGCAACTTTAATAGCTTCATCATAACCAGCATCAACATGACGCATGATTCCTAAACCCGGATCACAAGTTAATACTTTTATCAAACGCTCTTCTTTTTCTTTCGTGCCGGTTGCCACTACTACCATACCAGCATGTGTACTATTTCCAATGCCAACTCCTCCACCATTATGAATTGAAACCCAATCTGCTCCACAGGCTGTATTTCCAAGTGCATTTAAAAAAGCCCAGTCTGCTATAGCATCACTGCCGTCTTTCATTCCTTCGGTTTCACGATTTGGTGAAGCAACACTTCCACAGTCAAGGTGATCTCTACCAATAACAATAGGTGCCTTAACTTCTCCTTTTGCCACTAAGTCATTTATAACCTTGCCAAATTTAGCTCTATCACCATAGCCAAGCCAACAAACCCTAGTGGGTAAACCAATAAACGGTACTTTTTCCTGTGCTTTTTTTATCCATCTATGCAGGGCTTTATCATCTGGAAAAGTTTTTAATAATGCCTGATCAATTTTAAGAATATCTTCTTTGTCACCTGACAATGCAGCCCATCTAAAGGGGCCTTTGCCCTCGCAAAATAAAGGTCTAATATAAGCCGGCACAAATCCAGGATATAAAAACTTGCCATTGCCATCTCTAACTTTTAAACCAGCAATTTCTGCCTGAGCTCTTAAATTATTTCCATAATCAAAACAAATAGCACCAGCTTTTTGCATATCAAGAATTGCTTGTACATGCTTTTTAATAGAAGTTAATGCTTCTTTTTTAAATTGTTCTGGATTTTTACTTTTTAAATCTAATTTTTCCTGTAAATCACCTTCTGGGTAATAATAATTCAAATCATGCGCAGATGTTTGATCAGTTACAACATCAGGAATAATATTTCTTTTAAAGAGCTCAGGTGCAACCGTTGCAATATTTCCCACCAAACCAACTGACAATGGTTGCTTTAATTTCTTTGCATCAAGAACCAATTTTAAAGCTTCATCTAAGCTATATGCAATTTTGTCACAATAACCCTCTTTTACTTTTCGTTTTACTCTATCTTCAAATACCTCAACAATTAAACAGGCTCCTTCATTCATTGTTATAGCTAATGGTTGTGCTCCTGACATACCACCTAGTCCAGCAGTTAAAATAAACTTGCCAGCAAGACTACCATTAAAATGTTTATCCGCTAGAGCTGCTAAGGTTTCATAAGTACCCTGTAAAATCCCCTGAGTCTCCATATATATCCAGCTCCCTGCTGTCATCTGCCCATACATGGTCAATCCCATCTCATCTAATTTATCAAAATACTCCTGAGTACTCCATTTTGGTACAAGATTAGAATTTGCAATTAATACACGAGGTGCATGTCTATAAGTCCTAATAATACCAATAGCTTTCCCGGACTGTACTAACAGCGTTTCATCTGACTCAAGACTTTTTAATGCTTCAACAATTTTATTATACTCACGCCAGTTTCTTGCTGCACGTCCTGAACCACCATATACAATTAACTCATCTGAAACCAGTGCAACCTGTGGATCAATATTATTTTCAAGCATTCTAAGTGCAGCTTCTGCCTCCCAGGTTTTACACCTTAACAATGTTCCAGTAGCAGCATGGATTTCATGCTTTGGTTTATCTTCTAAGTATAATGGGCGTGACATATGTTTTCACCTTTCTCTTTTATTTAATCCCTCAATAAAACTAAAAATTGTTTGGGCTGCTAATTTTACAGTTTTATTATTAACATCATGAACAGGACTGACTTCCATTAAATTAAATAATTTTACATGTTTATTTCTCCCGGCAAGATATGCTGCTTTAAGTATTTGTTTTTTAGTAAATCCTTTCACTCCAGGAGCACTACAACCTGGTGCAAAACGTTTTTGAACACCATCAATATCAATATCAAACATGATTGCATTGGTGCCTTTTGCTGCAATTGTTATTGCTCTACTCAATGACTTTTCCAAACCAATTCTATTTATAAAATTCAATTTTAACATGTTTGCTTTTTGTTTTTTTAAATATTCATAATGTTCTTGCAAATTTTTTGGTGAGTGCACACCCATTTCAACAAAGTTTTTACCTGACAGATATTTCCCTTCTAAAAGTCTTCTAAATGGCGTCCCAGAAGTAATCTTGCCATTCACTACAGGTCTTACATCATAATGAGCATCAATATTTATCTGTCCTATTTTTTTATATGTCAAAAACATTGCTTTCCCGGAAGCAAATGAAATATCATGACTGCCTCCAACTATTATGGGAATCACATTATCCCTTAACATCTTTCTTACTGAATCAGTTACTTTCTTGTGTGTTTTTTTTACATTTTCTTTCACAGGAACAATATTCCCATGATTAATTACACACACATTTTCTAGAAATCGTTTCCATAAATGTTTTGATTTATTTTTTGTCAGAATAGAAAATTCCTGCATGATTTTTTTTGGTCCAAATCTTGCACCTGGTCTACCATTAATTAAAACCACTCCATGATCAAATGGTACAGATAGAAGTCCAACATTAATTTTATTTACTTTACTTTTCCTAATTGTTCTTCAACCTTTCTTAAGACAGTTCCATTACTAACCATCTCTTTCAATATTTGAATATCAGTATATAGAGCCCTATCTTTAATAAGATGAAGCACCTTTTCTCTAACTAATTTATGTACAATTTTTACTCCATCACCAGGTTTAAGCTCACTTAAAAAATCAAGTGCCTGAGCAGCACATAAGAGTTCTATAGCTAACACATATTCCACATTTGACAAAATCTCCTGGGCTTTTCTTGCAGCAATAGTTCCCATACTTACATGATCCTCTTGATTTGCAGATGTAGGAATAGAATCTACAGAAGCTGGATGAGCTAAGACTTTGTTTTCAGAGACTAAAGAAGCTGCCGTATATTGAGTAATCATAAACCCAGAATTAATACCTTCATCCTTCACAAGAAATGCAGGTAGATGCTCACTCAATTTACTATTAACCATTCTCTCTATTCTTCTTTCAGAAATATTAGCTATTTCACTTAAAGCAATTCCTAAATAATCCATTACAAGTGCAACTGGCTGTCCATGAAAGTTGCCACCTGAAAGAAACTCTTCTGTATCTGAAAATATTATGGGATTGTCTGTTATAGAGTTAATTTCAATCTCAACAATTTTTTTTACGTAATCTACAGTGTCACGCGATGCTCCATGTACCTGAGGAGCACATCTCATTGAATATGCATCCTGTACATGATCACAATTACGATGTGATTCCCTTATCTCACTATTTTTCATAATTAACCGTATATTTTCTGCACTTTTTGACTGACCGGGATGCGGGCGCAACTGATGCAATCTCTTATCAAATGGTATATCTGAACCTTTTAAAGCATCAATCGTACAAGCTGCAATAATATCTGCTGTTTTCATTATATTTTCAGATTCATTTACAACTAGTGCAGCAACAGCAGTCATTACCTGCGTACCATTGATTAATGCTAAGCCTTCTTTAGCATCCAGCTCAAGGATTTTTACTTTTGCTAATCCCATGGCTTCTTTACCAGAATATAATTTTCCTTTATAGTATGCCTGTCCCTCTCCAATTAAAACCAATCCTAAATGTGCAAGCGGTGCCAAGTCTCCAGAAGCACCTACTGATCCTTTTTGAGGTATATATGGATGCACACCAATATTTAACATATCGAGCAAAGTTTGTACCAGTTCTACCCTTACTCCACAATAACCACTGGCTAAAGTATTAGCTCTAAGAAGCATTATTGCTCTTGTAACATCTTCTGAAAAAGGCTCATCAACTCCAGTAGCATGGCTTAATAAAAGATTTTTTTGAAGCTGTTTAATGTTGTCTTTAGAAATAATTTTATTGCAAAATGCCCCAAAGCCAGTATTAACACCATAAACAGTCTTATTCTCAAGCAAAACTTTATCTACAACCTGCTTACTTTTTTTTATATTTTTAATGGCATCTTCAGAAAGAACAACCCTAAAATTATGCTTAGCAACATTAACAATGTCTCTAATCGATAAAGATTTTGAATCAATTTCTACAATATTCATATGTTGTTACTTCAGAATCTAAAGAGTAACTAAAATTATAATCTATTTTGTATATAAATTAGGATTTACGCAAAATATCAACTAACCATTTAAAACATTAATGGTTAAATCAACTTCTTTAGGTGTAGTTAGTCCATATATACGTGGTTCAAGTTCTTTATAAAGTTTTTCATCTTTTAGTTTTATAAATTTCTCGACATAATCAAGGAATTCCATTGGTTCTTTATCTTCACCCATATAAACAAGTATTTTTTTGTCAGGATCTACTTTTGAATAACCACAATAAGCTGTTTCACCACCTGTTGTATGTCTTTGTTTAAACTGAAAATTGGAATGTCCTAGCTGCTTAAGCCCCTTGTGTGCAGCACTATCAACTTCTCTTTCACTCATATGCTTGGCTTCTTTTTCAGAAACATCCGCAGCATCTAAACCTAAAAGATATGGCAGCTCATCAGCTGAAGTAATAGGGAAATAATTAAAAGCATCATTAAACACTTTTCTGTCAAAAAGGATCATAAAGGTAAGTATTGCTCCTTTTTCTGTAAAACATGTTTTCACATCCTTCGCATCGACATTCTTACCTTTATATAACCGTACTGTATCAGCATACTCTCTTACATCATCAAGAGACCATTTGGGAAAACCATCTATGCAGGTAAAATCTCCAGCTCTTAAATACTCAACATAATCACAAATTTTATATGCTTTAAAAAGAGGACTATAGATACCAATAATATCTCTTACTTGTTTTAAAATTTTTTCACCTTTTTCTTTTCCATAATGAGAACAAACTGTTTCATAAATATCCTTAGGAACACCTTCTTTAATACCTTCCAAAATATCTAACGTATACTCATCATTATCATGCCCCTTTATAGCCTTTTCAGCCAGATGACTTCTAGCTATATGACCAACATCATGAAGCAGCCCAGCAATTTGAAAAGCATCCTTATTTTCAAGCAAAAGACTTCTAAGAGTTTCATCAGTTGTATTTTTTAATAGGGCATTATAAATCAGATTAGTGTTTGCACACACTCTTTTACTATGAGTAAATCTTTCAAGATACGGTCTCCCATTTATAGGTGGATTTGTTGGGGTAGGTAAGCCTACCTGAGTTTTATATTTTGCAGCCTGAAAGGTTGGTGTATTAATTAGCTTATGAAGTATATCTCTTTGTTCATTACTACCATCATAAATAATTGCATCAAATTTATCACTAACATGAGGCTCAGGTCTATTTTTTTCTAGCTTTTCAAGATGTCTAAATACCACATCTGCTTCTTTTTGCACATTTAAATTCAATTCTACTTTTTCTTTATACTTTGGACCAAATAAATCAGGTTTGAAAAACTTTAAGAGTGATTGTGATTTAAATGCTAGAAATGCAAACCCTGCTCCCCAGGCACGTGCAGCCATTGCCAGGTTATATACAAATCCACCCTGACTATCCAGCCCTAGTCCTTTCATGGCAAGCAAGATATTATTTAAAGCTAAAAATGGGGTAGAAAGTTTTTTTAAATTTCCTTCAGCCTTTACACAAAAAGCCTCACTTGGTTTTTTTGCAATTTTTTTCAATCTTTTAAGTTGAACTTCCCCATCCCTATAAAATGCAAGGAGATTTAATGCAGAAAATAAGCTATACGGTAAATAACAAAAGGACTGTACTGCTTCAGACAATTTATTTTTAAACAAACTGCCAATTCCAAGTATCCCCCCTGCTGCAATTAAGCCACCACCAGCTGTCTGAAACACTGAATAAGGCTCTTCATCTTTAAACCTCTTCCAGTCTTTAGGAGAAGCAATTTTTTTAAAAAAAGTAAGTATTGCCTGCTCAACTGGCATTAAAAATCTTAAATTTGAAAGACTTGGATTATTAAAAATTGAGTTTCTGACAGCAGAGACATTTCGCTTATCCCTATATCTTACTTTTCCCATACCTATTGAAGAAAGTCCTTCAGAAATTGAAAAGCCTGCCAATCCCCAAAGATTGTTTAGGTTTCTACTAAAAATTCCCATTCCAATATTTCCAAGTGACCACTCAGGACTTTCATGGGCAGCACCAGTAAGAGCACCAGCTACTGCTGAAGCTGAATATGCATTTCCAAGATTTTTATATGCATCATCTACATCACCACCGGAAATTGTATTAAATAAAAGCTTTCCACCTGAATAAAAAAGTCCCAGTGCTGAAGCTGCATTTAGTACTACAGCTCCAACTGTTGCACCTATTCGACCATAACGCTGCATCTGCAAAGTAGATTCAGGTACTTTTATATGACTTGTAACTTCAATACCTTCGGTTTTAAATCCCTTTAAATCCTTATATTCAGGCATTCCATGTTCACGTAAAACTTCTGGTTCAAGCGTAGAGTAAGGAGAGGGATCCCAATTTCTAAAATCAAGACATCTTTGAATTAAAGGTACCTTGGTAACTTCTTGTTGCAATACGGGCACTGGTTGAACTTTAGCTATAGCAGTCATGAAATATTGGTGTTATATCCGTTTTGCGCTAACGCTTCAAATCCAATACCCATAAGGCACACAAAGCCCTAATGACTTATTCAGTCAAGAGTTGGTTTATTGAAGTTGAGTAGCGATTACTTTTATAATCACACAAAATAATTGCAATGTAAACTAAGTGAATGAAACCTTATTAAAATTGGTTACAGAAATGAATTAGAGACAAATCACATACTACTCAAATACTAAAAAAATACAATTAACTTACAATCAAAATATTTTTATATTTATTAAATTTTTAAATCAATAAGCTCAATACAGTTCTCATACAATATTTATACAAAGTAATTAGGGCTAAATATATCTATCTAAAATTATTTCCAAGGTGATTTTTATTTGAATCTGGCTTTTAACTCTTTTGCTCTTTGTTCAGAAATACCTAACTTATGATCAACCACTGGAGTTGAAAGTGTATCTTTTTCAGATTCTTCATAACATGGTCTTTCGCTTTGATAGAAAATACCAGTAGCAATAGGCTCTGTACCATCAGGAATTTTCATGGCAACAGTAAAAGCAGCTTCTATATTACTAGTGTCATGGCCTTTTGCATTTAAATCATAAGCACTATCCTTATAAAATTTTGCAGTGTTGATTTTGTTAAAAGTTACACATGGTGAGAACGTATCAACCAATGCAAATCCTTTATGTTTAATAGCAGCCTTATAAACTTCAACTACTTGTTTAGGATTACCAGTAAACACACGCGATACAAAGCTAGCTCCAGAGCCTAAAGCTAAGGTTAGCGGATTAAGCGGAGCTTCAGGATTACCAAACGGGGTGGATTTTGTCTTCATTCCTAAAGCACTTGTAGGTGAGGTTTGACCGGTCGTAAGTCCATAGATGGAATTGTTCATTACTATATAAGTTAAATCTATATTTCTTCTTAATGCATGAATTAGGTGACCTACTCCTATACCATATCCATCCCCATCTCCACCCACAGCAACTACTGTCATATCATGGTGGGAAAGCTTGAATCCTTGAGCGTTTGGTAAAGATCTGCCATGCAGCGTATGCATACCATAAGTATTTATAAAACCAGGCAAATTAGATGAACAACCAATTCCTGAAATCACTGCTATTTCATGCTGTGGAATACCCAGCTCAGCAAACGCACGTTGTAAGCAGTTAAGCACACCAAAATCACCACAACCCGGACACCAGTCAGGATGCACATCTCCTTTGAATTCTTTAGGATCTAGTGCTGGTCTATCTTTTCTGTCGATTATGTTTATTGTCATTGTTTTCCTTTTCATTGGGCAAACACATTGGTATGCCCCTACTATACATTTGCTAATTGCTTTTTAGGTGCAAACTTTTTTTTTAATTCATTTACTATATACTCACCAGTAAACGGTTCTCCATCCCAGCGATTAATATGCTCTGTAATTTCAAATCCAGTCTCAGTAAGAATTTGACGGCATAATGAATTACACATATTAGCCTCTACAGATATTAAACGTTTACACTTTTTAAGTAATGCAAGGGTTTTTTCACGAGGAAGAGGATAAATATCTGTGAAATGTAAATGGTTTGTTTTTACACCTTCTTTTTCAAGTAACATCATGGCTGATTTAACATAACCATAAGTAGAACCCCATGTAACAAAAGTAGTTTTAGCGTTTATATCTCCTTCAAGTATGGGCGGCTTGGCATCATCGTTTTCAATCATAAGCTCTACTTTACGCATACGCTTAGCATGCATTTTTATACGTGCTTCACGAGCATGAGGCAAACCAGCTTCCACATCAGACATAAGATGCCCATATTCATTATGCTCATCACTTACCACTAGATGCATTGCACCAGGAGTTCCAGGGCGTACTCTTGGTGATACACCATCTTCAGTATAAGCATAACGCTTATATTTTTCATTACTTTTCCCATTCCATTCAGTCGTAAGCTTCCCACGTTCAATTTTAATTTTAGAAAAATCTAAATCATCTACAGTTCCAAAATGCTCAGATAAAAAGAAATCACTCATTAATATAACTGGTACTTGATATTTTTCAGCAATGTTAAGTGCACGAACAGCTTGATAAAAACAATCTTCCAGATCTTTTGGAGCAAGAATAAATCTAGGAAATTCTCCATTACCACCCATCGCTAAGCTAATATCTGCTTGTTCAATTTTAGTAGGAACTCCAGTAGATGGGCCACCTCGCTGAACTAACACAGTAACTACAGGAACTTCTGCCATAGCAGCAAGCCCAACACCTTCTACCATAAGGCAAAAACCACCACCGGCAGTTCCGGTAGCTGCACGTACACCAGCATGTCCAGCACCAACAGCCCAATTAATAGCTGCAAGCTCATCTTCTACCTGTTTAATAATCAATTTATCTGAATGTGCCAAAGTAGAAAGATAGTGAAGAATACCAGTTGCCGGACTCATTGGATAAGCAGCATAAAATTTAAGTCCACCAGCCACAAGACCCATTCCTATAGCATCATTACCAGACATAAAAAGTTTAGGCTTATTATCACCTTTAAGTTTTAATTCAAGTGGTTTAGTGTTTGCTTTTGTCCATTCAAAACCAAGATTAAATATTGCATGATTTAGTTCAACTACTTTTTCACCTTTTTTAAGAAATTTGTCTTTAATAAACTCTAATGTAACTTTGGTGTCAAGGTTGAGAGTTTGTACTAAAGCACCAGCAAGCATAACATTAATCATTACTGGGTTTACATCAGTTAGCTTTGCTGCATCTACCATAGCTTTAAAATCCAAACCATAGTAATTAACATCAGAACGAATAGATTCTATTTCTTCTTTTTTTATGGTGCCTGCATTATAAAATACAATGCCGCCAGATTTAACATCAGGCACATGAACTGCCGGCGAAGTTTTATTAAAAAGCAAAACAACTTCAGGTTCTTCACCGTGGTCATATTGTTTCTCAGGACCAATTGCCATTTGTAGCCAGACATGACCACCACGAATTGCAGACTGGAAAGAATTATATGCCAGAACATGCAAACCCATACGTGAACAGGTTTTACCAAGAAGCTCACCGGTAGACTGTATGCCATCACCAGCTGCACCTGCTATTCTTACTATTATGTTATTTTTATGTGACATTTTTTATAGCCCTCGACAAGCTCGGGCTTCCTTTGATCAACCTTTTTCGCTTGATCGGATTTACCGAGTAAATCGGACAAATCCTATCTTTGTGAATGCGTAAGAATTGTTAGCATTTATAATTTAAAATTTCTTAACTATTATACTAACTTAATTATTTTACCGAATTCTTCTCTATTCAAGATAAAAATTTAACAGAAAAATTTATCATGATATTACGTATCTCAAAAAATCCCCAATTGATCTTTAGCTTCCTCTGATGCCATTATTTTTGGGTCCCATTTTGGCGTCCAAACAAGCTTTACTTCAGCATCACTAACCCCAGGTATGCCTGCTGCTTTTGTATGAACAGCAGCCATAAGCTGTGGTCCTACAGGACATCCAGGACTTGTCAATGTCATTTCTACTACAATTTTTTTTCCTTCATTTTGAAAATCTACATTATAAATTAAACCAAGATCAACAATGCTTATGCTTAATTCTGGATCCTGAATTGGTTTTAGGGCTTCCATTACTTGTTCTTTTGTTAATTTAATTGTCTCCATTATATTCACCTCTTTTTATTAGCAGGGCAAGATAAATCTTGCCCCTACAGTTATATTACGATATTTCTATATGTTCATGACCAGCCATTGCTTCTTCAAAAGTCATCCATGGAAGCAATGCACATTTAATTCTCACGGGAAATTTTTTAACACCAGTTAAAGACTCTAAATCTCCAATATCAATTTTCTCCAGATCATTATCACTAACTTTATCATGCATGATGTTTTTTAAAAGATTAGATAATTCTTTTGCTTCATTAATACTTTTTCCTTCAATCAAACTGGCAAGCATTGATCCGGATGCAACACTTATAGAACAACCATGACCTTCCATATGAACTTTTTCTATTTTTCCATCTTTTAACTGCAAAGAAAGATTTACTTCATCTCCACAAAGAGGGTTCATTCCCTCTGCGTGATAATCCACCCTTTCCAATGGAATTCTGCCATACGGATGCCTATAATGCTCAAGAATTATTTCTTTATAGAGTTCATTGAGTTGTGGTACCGATTTATCCATCATTGCACTGACCATATCATCCCCTCTTAGCCTCTGAGACATTGCGCTGCAACGTCTCTACCTTTTTTAATTCTTTGCATGCTCCTATTTCAAAATATTCAAATGCTTTTTCTAATGCATCTACAAACAAATCGATTTCCTCTTTTATATTATAAAAATAAAAACTTGCTCTTGCCGTAGAAGAAATATTTAACTTTTTCATAAGTGGCTGAGCACAATGATGTCCTGCCCTTATAGCTACACCATACTGATCAACTATAGTTGCAATATCATGAGGGTGTACAACAGGATTGCTAAAAGTAACTATTCCAGCCCCGGATGAGCTTTGAGTATTAAAAATCAGCGGGTTATATATTTTTAAGAATTCAAATTGTTTGAGTTTATTTACAGCATAGGATGTGAGCTCCTGTTCATGTTTATAAATACTTTCAATTCCAATGTTTTCAATATAATCAATTGCTGCTCCAAAAGCTATTACATCAGCTATATTTGGTGTACCAGCTTCAAATTTCCACGGAACATCGTTTGGAGTAAATCCTTCAAATGTCACTTTTTTAATCATTTCACCACCACCTAAAAATGGGGGCATCTTTTCAAGTAATTCTTTTTTACCAACTAATACTCCCACACCAGTAGGTCCACACATTTTATGTGATGAAAATGCAAGGAAATCACATCCTAAATCTTGAAAATCTACCTTCATGTGAGGAACAGATTGAGCAGCATCAACAATCAGTAGAGGCTTGCCATAGCAAGCCTCTACAAGATTTTTAATTTTCTTAAC